>Ga0326511_10000160_pt1 | contig 53757 bp, 68 predicted proteins | sample 0_2496_0518_D_FD_203701 | JGI IMG/M metagenome (GOLD analysis project Ga0326511, IMG submission 203701) | Bovine rumen microbial communities from UC Davis, California, United States - 0_2496_0518 | ecosystem: Host-associated > Mammals > Digestive system > Stomach > Rumen | place: USA... | reverse complement strand
GCACGGCCTTGCCGTCCTTCATCACGTTGACCAGCTGGCCGATGAGGATCTGCATGTTCTCGCCCGGCTTGTCGCCGAACGCCTCGCACATGGCCATCATGCGGCCGATGTAGCCGTGATGGTCGGCGCCGAGCATGTAGATGGCCACGTCGGCCGGGTTGACCTCGCGGTGGCGCTTGTTGCGGTAGTAGGCGATGTCGGCGGCGAAGTAGGCGTAGTGGCCGTCGGATTTGATGATCACGCGGTCCTTGTCGTCACCATGCTTGGTGGAGGCGAACCAGGTGGCGCCGTCCTTTTCGAAGATGTCGCCGCGTTCGCGCAGGTCGGCGATGGCCTTGTCGACTTCGCCATCGTTGTACAGGCTGTTCTCGTGGAACCACACGTCGAAGTTGACGCGGAAGTTCTTCATGGACTTCTGGATCTCGTCGAACATCATCGGGACCGCACGCTTGCGGAATTCCTCACGCTGTTCGGAATCGCCTTCGCCCAACGGTTCGCCGTTCTCGTCGGTGCCGCCGTCGATGCGCGGCAGAGCGAGGATGTCGACGCCGTCCGCCTTGGCTTCGTCGATGACGCGCTGCGCGATCTCATCGATGTAGGCGCCCTTGTAGCCGTCGATCGGTGTGGTTTCGCCGTGTGCGGCGGCGACGAGGGACTTGGCGAAACGGTTGATCTGCTCGCCGTGATCGTTGAAGTAGTATTCGCGTACGACCTTGGCGCCGTTGGCTTCGAGCACGCGGGCCATGGAGTCGCCGACTGCGGCCCAACGGGTGCCGCCGATATGGATCGGACCGGTCGGGTTGGCGGAGACGAATTCGAGGTTCAGGGTTTCGCCGCCGAGATGATCGTTCTTGCCGTAGGCGCTGCCAGCTTCGAGCACGGAATCCACCACGGCTGCGGCGGAAGCGGAGTCGAGCACGATGTTGATGAAGCCGGGGCCGGCCACTTCCACGGACTTGATGCCGTCCGCCTTGACGAGTTCGGCGGCGAACAGTTCGGCGAAGTCACGCGGCTTCATGCCGGCCTTCTTGGCCAGCTGCATGGCGGCGTTGGATGCCCAATCGCCGTGCGCGCGGTCCTTCGGACGCATCACGGCGAACTTGGCCTGCGGGGGGATAAGATCTGCGGTTAACGTACCGGCCTTGCCTTCGTTCACAAGGTCGTTGACGATGTTGAAAATCAGTTCACTAAGCGCTTCTGGACTCATTCCTCCAAGTCTACCGAGCGCGCAGACAGAAACACCCCTCCGATTCCGCTTCGCTTCAAGGCGTGGAACACACGCCCGAGCGGAGGGAAAACGAGGGGTGAAACCGCGGGTTGTACGGCTCAGCGCTTGCCGTTCCTGCGGCGACGCCACGCTTCGGAAGCGTAATAGGCCACGTAGCACAGCGCGACGAACGGGATCATGTACAGCAACGTCGAACGCTGGGATGGGTCGAGGACCACGAGCACCAGCGCACCGATGCACATCACGATCGCGGCGATCGGCACGAACGGGTAGCCGGGAGCCCTATAGCGCAGTTCACTCACGGCATGGCCTTCACTGATCCAACGCTTGCGGAAGAGCATATGGCATACGGACACCGACGCCCACACCACGAGCGTGGCCAAGCCGGACACGGCGACCAGCGCAAGATACACGGTCGACGCGGCCACCACGGACGACAGCAGGGCGAGCAGGCTGCCTGCCATGCTGAACAGCACGGCGAACACCGGCACGCCATGGAAATTGGTTTTGGCGAGCGCGGACGGGATCATATGCTCCTTGGCGAGCGACCACACCATGCGCGAGCACACGTACAGGCCGGAGTTCGCGGCGGACAGCACGGCGGTGAGCACCACGAAGTTCATGATGTCGCCGGCGAACGGCATGCCGATGGACTGGAAGACGAGCACGAACGGGCTGGTGTCGACGCCGGCTTTCTGCCACGGGATGAGCGCGGACATGACGGCGATGGAGCCGATGAAGAAGATGGCGAGACGCAAAACCGTGGTGTGCACGGCCTTGGGGATGGCCTTCTGCGGGTCCTTGGTTTCGCCCGCGGCCACGCCCACGACCTCGGTGCCGGAGAAGGCGAACACCACGGTGAGCAGGGTGGAGAAGACCGGGATGATGCCGTTCGGCAGCAGGCCTTCGGAGACGAAGTTGCCGAAAAGCGGCGCATGGCTGTAGCCCTTGATGGGGATGATGCCGAAGATCGCGAACAGGCCGACCACGATGAACGCGATGATGGCAATCACCTTGATGCTGGCGAACCAGAATTCCGATTCACCGTACAAGCGTACGGAAAGAATATTGAGCAGGAACACCACGACGATGAACACCGCGGACCATATCCATGCGGGAGAATCGGGGAACCATCGTTGCATGAGCAGGCCCGCCGCGGTGAATTCGGAGGCGAGCGCCACGGCCCAGTTCAGCCAGTAGAGCACGGCGATGGTGAACGCGGTGCCGGGACCGATGAATCGTTTGGCGTACAGGTGGAAGCTGCCGGCGTAGGGCATGGCCACAGACAACTCGCCCAAGCTCAGCATGATGAAATATACGAGCAGCGAACCGATACCGTAGGCGAGGATCGCGCCGAACGGTCCGGCCTGGTGAATGGTGTAGCCGGAGCTGAGGAACAGGCCCGTGCCGATCACGCCGCCAAGGGAGATCATGGTCAGGTGGCGGGCGCTCATCTTGCGTTCGAGACCGTTATGCTCGTCCGTTGCTTCCGTTTCCATGGCTTCTGCCGTTTGCGCGGATTCCACCGTTTGCGTTACGCCCGGCTCCCCCGCTGTTTCAGGCCGTCTGCGTTCATTATCCGATTGCACGGTCATTCGTATGCTCCTTGCCCGCAATACTGTGATGGATGCGGCCGTTCCGGCACGCGCATCCAAGGGGCAACTATACGGTATGCGGGTACGCGAAGCCCTCGCATGGGGCAGTATTCGGATTATCGTACGCCTGTGGCGGCATGCAAAAGCCCCGCGCGAATCAACTTCGCACGGGGCCAGACGAATCGTGCCCGGACGGAACCGGGACCAATGTCACTGTGCTGCGATCGTTGCGATCATCACTGCACGGCGATGGCGTCGATCTCGACGAGCGCACCCTTCGGAATGTTGTTGCCGCCGAAGGCCACACGGGCCGGCTTGACGGAACCGGTGAAAGTCTGAGCGTACACGGCGTCGACCTCCTTGAAATCATCGACGTTCTTCATGTAGATGGTGGCGCGCACGACCTTGTCGAGGCTGCTGCCTGCAGCATCGAGGATGTTCTTGATGTTCTTCAGCGCCTGTGCCGCCTGCTCACCTGCGGTCGCACCGGCCAGTTCGCCGGTAGCCGGATCAATGCCCAGCTGGCCGGAGACGAACACGAAGCCGTTCGCCTTCACGCCCTGGCTGTACGCGCCCAGCGCCGCCGGAGCCTGAGAAGTCGCCACTTCTTCCAGGGATTCGTTCATTGTGCACTCCTTGCAATCAGGGCATACGTCACGCCGCACACACCGAACGATGAGCGGCGAACCGATGCCGTTTGACGTCTTTCCCAGCAGTCTACTTGCCCAGCCTGCATGACCGTTCGCTCTGCCCGCAATCCGGCCACTGCGGGTGGGTTAGCAGACGGGTACACCACCCGAACAGCGGTACCTAAAACGGTACCTAAACGGGACACATACATCGAAAGATGCAACGATTCAAAGGCTGACAAAAGCCCAAGCGAACACCGGATTTTCAGTATATTTTCGGCATGAAAAGGACTTCCGGCATACCGTCGGCAACCCCTGTAGTGGGCTTGATGGGGATCGAACCCACGACCTTCTGTTCCGGAGACAGACGCTCTATCCACTGAGCTACAAACCCAAGCAACTCCCCTACTCTACACCATCTGAGCGAAAACTTCAGCCATCGAGCACACCGACTGCCCCAATCGCATCCCGCGCCCGCACCCCGCACCAGCACCCCGCACCCGAAGCCCAAGGCGAACCAGATAAAACCCCAGCAAAAGCCTCAAATCGCCGCGCTTCGCCTATCCGCGCCGTAATAAAACCGTCTAGACTTGAGTTATGTCCGAGCCAATGAATGATTTCGAATACGAGCGCCGCTTCTTCTGCCATGCGCTGCCCGCTGAATATCGCAAGGGCAATCCTCCGGAACTCGTCATCCAAAGCTATTACGTGCATTCCAACAATTACGTGCTGCGCGTGCGGCTTACATCACGCAGCATCAATCTCGTCATGGATTGCGACACCTACCCCATCGATGTGCTGCACAACTACCGTGACGCCTTCTCCCACGCCTATGTGACGGTGAAGGGTCCGGCCTCGCTGGGAACACGGTATGAGAAGGAAATGGAGATCGATACGCGCATCGCGGCGGAACTGATCACGCGCGGCGGCGATACGGTCATCAAGAACCGCTATTCCGTGTGGATCGCCGAAGATGGGTGGAACGTGGACGTGTTCGGTGCGACGAACGCGCCGCTCATCATCGCCGAAGCCGCACGCAGCGGGCCGGTGACGAATCTGACGATTCCGAAATTCTGCCTGACCGAAGTCACCGACCAACCACGGTTCAGCAACGAGAGTCTGGCCGCAAGCCCGTTCAGCAGGTGGGCCGGAGAATTCGAGGCCGAGCTGAGCGAAAAAGGACCCAGCTTCCAACAAGTGTTCGGCACGAACAAGATGGGCGACTGAAAAGGCGTTCCGCAGAAATCCGCGGAACGCCCGTACAACAAGCTCGGAAGCGAGCGCCGGCGTGCGGCGCATCGCTTATCGCATCAGTACATCAGCGTGGCGAGACGACGACGTGCCGCCACCAGACGAGGATCCCCGGTTTCGGGAATGGTGAAGTATTCAAGCAGACGCTGGCGCACCGGCTCGATATCCGCCTTATGGCCTGCCGCCACGAAGTCAAGCAGACGGTCGAACGCATCCTGGATCTGCCCGCCGATCATATCGATATCGGCCACGTCGAGCTGCGCTTCCACATCATCCGGGCGATCGGCGGCGGCGGTACGCACTTCACGCACGTTCGCCGTGGCGGAACGCGCCAACAGCAGCGCCTTGGAACGTTCACGCGCGGCGAGCGCATCGTTCGGATCGGCTTCGAGCACTTGCGCGTATGCGGCCGCGGCACCGGCATAGTCGCCGACCTGCGCAAGCTGGTACGCCTCCTGATGCTCAGGCGGCACCACGGAAGCGGGATTCGCGGCACCCTCATCCTGCGCACCATCCGCATCAGGATCGCCGGAGTACGGTGCGGTTCCGTTCACGCCGGCCTGCTGGGCCATGGCCACGATCTTCGGCAGCACCTGTTCGGTGATCTGCTGCATTTCCTCATCGCTGGGCAGCCCCTGCAGCAACGGCATCGGGCGGCCGCCGATCAGGGCGAACATCGCCGGAGCGCCCTGCACTTGCAGTGCCTGGGCGATATTCGGATTGGTTGCGATGTCGATACGGGACATCTGAATCTGCCCGTTCATCGCGTTGACCGCGTCGGCGAGCTTGCGTGCCATCGGGAACAGACGATCATCGGTCGGAACCCACAGGAATAGCAGGATCGGGAACGTGGTCGAGGTCTGCACCATCGCCTGGAAGGTGTTTTCAGTCGTGTCGATCACATAGCCGCCGGCCGCCGGCGCCCCACCGGCCTGACCGGGTTCGGCTTTGACCTGATGCTTCAACGCCTCCAAATCGACCGCACCCGCCAACGAAACGCCCGGATTGAACTGCTGCTGACCTGCCATGGTGTCCTCCATAAACACAAAATCGTTGCTGGCTTAACTATAAGTACCAGCAACGATTTCATGCTACGCAAAATCCACTGTTCAACGGATCGCCTATATGGTATACGGGCTTATATCATGCGGGCTTACAGCGCCTCCACCTTGACGGGTTGGCGTTCCGCGCCCACGGCGGTGATCTGCTGCCCGGACCCGGCTGCCGGAACCCACAGCGCGATCACGTTCACGTACGTGACCTTCATCGTGCTGGTGGCTTTGCCGCCGCCGAACAGCGCCTTCTCCTCATCCGAGGCAGGCAACGATTCGCGTCCTTCGCCGGCCTGACGCGTCCACGTCGAGTCGATACGAGCCACGACCAGATCGCCGCCGTCCGCCGAACGCATGATCTTGATCTGATCCTTCGGCACGGTGAACACCTGCTGCTGCGTGCCCTTGTTCGCCTCCATGCCCTGCTGCACCGTGGCGGACAACTTCTGCAGGTCGTCACGGAACATATCGTCGGCGAAATCCTTCTTGTATTTGCTGGAGTCACCGCTGTTGAGCAGGTCGCAGTATTCGTTGACCGCTTCGGCGGGGGTCGCCACCAGCTTGGAATCCTTCGCCGTGCCCATTTCGCTGCCCAGCTTGGGCACTTCGAACTTCGGCAGTTTCGCGCCCTGGAACAGCCTTGCGACACCCCACAGCTTGTAGTTGTCTCGCGCGGAATCCTGGGTCAGGACCAGAAGCCTCTTGGACTGCTGGTCGTCGGTTGTGGTCGTGATGGTGAACACGGTGCGCGGCCAGCCGTCGTTGACGGGGATGACGGTCTGCGTGATCTTGCGCGGAATAACCGCCTTGGCCTGCATCTTGCCGGTCGCCTTCGCGATAGTGAGTTCGCTGGTGCGCACGTCGAGTTGCGGACCGGTGACACGTTCGGCCAAGCCATCCGCGCTTTTGCTGTTGTCCGCGGCGTCGAGCACATCGAGGATCTTGTTGCGGATCGCCTTCTCTTGGGCCGTGCTCAGGTCGGGCGTGGTCTTTTCGGACGATGTCGACGTGACTTGCGGAACCTGCCCTTCGCACGCCGCAAGGGAGACGAGCATGCCGGCGCTGGCTATGAGCGCCGTGATTCTGGTAAGGGTGCGTTTGTTCATCAGGCTTCCTCCTCTTCGGCGGATTCCTCATCGGAAGGTGCGCTCTCGGCGGAGTCCGTATCGTTATTGTCGGATTCGTCCGATTCGGATGCGTCCGTTTCGTCGGATTCGTTCGATTCGTCCGATTCGGATTCGTTCGATTCAGCGGATTCATCGGATTCGGTTTCGTCCGTCACCTTATCGTCCGATTCATCGGATTCGCTGTCGGCGGATTCAGATGCAGCTTCGGTTTCCGTTTCTTCCGGCGCGTTTTCGGTCGCGTCTTCAGTCGTGCTTTCGGCTTCGGTCACATCTTCAGCCGCGTCTTCGGTTCCGGAATCAGCACCGGAACCAGCACCGGAGTCGGCTTCGGCATCGGTTTGCGTTCCCATGCCGAAGGATTCCCCGGATTCCTGTGCCAGTCGCGCGAAGTACGCTTGCAGTTCGTCCGCGGAAATCACCGACGTCTCCTCGCCCACCGACTCATCATCGGCTTCCGTATCGCCGGCGGCATCCGCCACCAGATTGCGTGCGGACGGATCGACAACGGTCGGCTGCGCAATCTCATCATTCGAAGCGGCGGCATGCCTACGGCTCCTCCTGGAACGCGGTTTGAATGCGGAGGCCAAACCGCTCAGGCTTCCTGCCACAGCATCCTTCACGGACACTTCCTCAATCGGTTGCTGTTCCTGTTCCTCAAGCTGACCTGCCATACCGGACACCACACGCTTGTTGCGGCGACGATGCGGCGGCATGGCGAACACGGATGCGGTCAGCACCGCGCCCAACGCCAACAGTCCGCCGACGAAATAGAACGGCATCGCGAAATCGGGCAGCGTCTTACGCGTCCATGTGAGGGAAACATCCGCATTCTGTTTCTTGCCCAAGTCGATGAGCAGCACGTCCGAACTGTTCTTGGCATTGATTTCGGTTTCAACGTTCCTCTCATCGCACGTCACCGCACGCCACATGTCGGAATCCTTGAAATCGACCCCTGTCTGTTCCTCTGCGGCGGCATCGGCGGATGCGCTCGTATCTCCGGTGGCTTTCACCGTGCTCAACGTCGACCAGTCCTCAAGACCGGTCAGTCGCGTGTACGTTTCGCCGGACAGCCATCCCGTGGCATCCTTTGCCGATGTGGAGGCGATGCAAACCTTTTCCGCCCCACCTACCGACACGTTCACTTTCACATCGTCGTCAACCAGACCGCTCACGCCAGGGTCCGTTACGACATAACGGCTTCCGGATACCTGCGTCTGCGCCGTAATCGTACGACTGGGCTTCCACTCGGTGGCGTTCATAAGACCAAGCCCGATGGACGCTACGGCGAGCAGACCCAGGATCGGTGTCACCACACCGCGCATCAGCCTCGCATGGTGACGCGCCTTCTTTTCTGCACTTGGCTCGTTATCCATGGCTTCGACCTCGGATTCGTTTGTCCGTTTCAAAAAAACTCATAGCACCACCATTCTAACAATAGGGCGTTATACCCGGAAAATCAGGGTTCCCGGCTAGAGTGAGTTGTCATGCATTCACATAAGATCACCATGTTGCTCCGTTCCGCTCTGGCGGCCGGATGCGCGCTGGCCATGTGCGCCACGCTTGCCGGCTGTTCCAACGGCTCCGACTCCTCCAGATCCGACAAGGATTCCTCCGATTCCTCCAAGCAGACGGTCAATATGGACCAGATCTCCGGCATCACCGCCACCGGCAAGCTCGGTGAGAAGCCGAAGGTCACCTTCAAAACACCGATGACGGTGCAGAACAACACGTACGCGATCCTTCAGAAGGGCGACGGCGATACCATCCAGAAGGGCGACCGCGTGTGCGCCCAGGGCATCGCGATGAACGTCAAGGATGGCTCCGAGCTCATGAGCTCGTGGGAGAAGAACACGCCCGACTGCTCCATCCTGCTGTCCGATTCCAATCTCAAGCAGATCGAGCCGTACAAGACAATGGTCGGTCAGAAGCTCAACACTTCCATCGCATTCGGCATCAACGACAGCAATTCCGCGAACACCTCCTACATTCTCGTCTACACGCTCGTCTCCAAGTCGAAGGACCTCACCCGTGCGGAAGGCGATAAGGTCGCCGATGTCCTGGCATCGTTGCCGAAGGTGACGCTGGCGAAGGACGGCAAGCCTTCCGTCGATATGAACGGCCAGGGTTCGGTCGATAAGCAGATCACCCAAACGCTCATCAAGGGCAAGGGCACGAAGATCACCAATTCCATGACCGCGGTGGTGAAGTACACCGGTTGGACGACCGATGGCAAGCAGTTCGATTCCTCGTGGGACAAGAACACCACCTTCGACGCCGATGTTTCCTCCTCCGGCCAGATCATCCAAGGTTGGAAGGATGGTCTGATCGGCCAGACCGTCGGCTCCCAGGTGCTGCTGGTGATTCCGCCGGACAAGGGTTACGGCAATAAGGCCACCGGCTCGATTCCGGCGAATTCGACGCTGGTGTTCGTGGTCGATATTCTCGCCGCGTACTGATCGGCGGCCGCCGGTTGTCCGTAACGGATTCCGCTGATATAGCGAAGGAGCCTTCCCAAGATTGGGAAGGCTCCTTTTCAGTTTGCGGTGCTTACGTTGCGAATCACGGCAGACGCACTGCGGACCGCGGCTCAGAAAAGCCGTAACGAATCGTCCTCCGTGCCCTTCATCTCCTCATAGTCGAGGATCAGGCAGCGGAATCCACGGTCTTCGGCGAGTACCCTGGCCTGCGGGGTGATGGTCTGCGCGGCGAAAATGCCGTGCACGGGCGCGAGCAACGGGTTGCGGTTCAACAGCTCGCAGTAGCGCGTAAGCTGTTCCACGCCGTCGATACCGCCATGTCGTTTGATTTCGATGGCGACGTGTTCGCCGTTCGCGTCGATGGCCATGATGTCCACCGGACCGATGGCGGTCGGGTATTCACGGCGGACAAGTTTCGCGCCTTCACCGATGCGTTCGATCTGTTCGGCCAGATAGCGTTGCAGGTGATCCTCGACGCCGTCCTTGATGAGTCCCGGATCCTCGCCCAAATCGTAGGTCTCGTCGGAGTAGATGTGCTGCAAGGTGACTTCGAGCACGTCGGAGGACTTGTCCGAGGTCACGCGAAGCACCTTTTCCGGCGTGGGCGTATCCACGTCGTCGTCCGCGTTCGGCGGGGTGATGTCCTTGAGCGTGCAGGGGGCCGCCATCCAGTTCAACGGCTTGTACGATCCCAATTCGGAGAAGATCAGCAGGCTGTTGTCCGCCTTGACCAGCAGCACGCGCTTGGCGAGCGGCAGCGAGGCGTTCAGACGGCCCGAATATTCGGCGGAGCAATCGGCAACCAGAATTCGCATAAGAGCCCACCCTAGCGCATGGGCACAATCTTCGGTATACGTGCGCATACGCACGCCCGACGCACGCAATCGCCGCATCCCCGCACGCCCGCAGGCATAACAAAAGCGGCGCCCCTTTCGGAGCGCCGCCCAAAGCAGACGATATCGTCTATACGGTCATTCGGCGTTTTCTTCCGCACGCTTAAGCGTGCCGGCGTCCTCGACCGCAACGGTGAGCTTGTTCGAATCGAAGGAAATAAATCCGTCCGCGACTTCGATCACGTGGCGGGTACCGTCCTTCTCAACCACGGCAAGCTTACCCTGCTTAATCAGCGTGAGCACAGGCTCGTGATTAGGCAGAATACCCATCTGACCGCCGGAAGCGGGAATGGTGACCTGCAACGCCTCTCCGCTCCACACCGGGTGTGCGGCGGAGACGATGTTCACCTGCATCGTGGCTTTCTCGCTCATCAGTCACCAAATTCCTTCTGCATGTCGTGCCACTTGCGCTCGAGATCCTCGATGCCGCCGATGCCGGAGAAGGCCTGCTCGGGCACGTTGTCGTACACGCCGTCGCAGATGCGGGTGAAGGCTTCGATGGTCTCGTCGGCCGGCACGTAGGAACCCGGACGACCCGTGAACTTCTCGGCCACGTAGAAGTTCTGGCCGAGGAACTGCTCGATACGACGAGCACGGTTCACGGTGGTCTTGTCCTCTTCGCTCAGCTCGTCGATACCGATCAGGGCGATGATGTCCTGCAGCTCCTTGTTACGCTGCAGAATCGCCTTGACGCGGTTGGCGCACTCGTAGTGAGCCTGGCCCACGTAACGCGGATCAAGGATTCGCGAGGTGGAGCTCAGCGGGTCCACTGCCGGGTAGATGCCCTTCGATGCGATTTCACGGGAAAGCTCGGTGGTCGCGTCGAGATGGGCGAAGGTGGTTGCCGGGGCCGGGTCGGTGTAATCATCGGCCGGCACGTAGATGGCCTGCAGCGAGGTGATGGAGTGGCCTCGGGTGGAGGTGATGCGCTCCTGCAGGGCGCCCATCTCATCGGCAAGGTTCGGCTGGTAGCCCACGGCGGAAGGCATACGGCCCAGCAGGGTCGACACCTCGGAACCCGCCTGGGTGAAGCGGAAGATGTTGTCGATGAACAGCAGCACGTCCTGGTTCTGCACGTCACGGAAGTACTCGGCCATGGTCAGTGCGGTCAGCGGGACACGCAGACGGGTACCCGGCTGCTCATCCATCTGGCCGAAGACCAGTGCGGTCTTCTCAAGCACGCCGGCCTCGTCCATTTCGCCGATCAGATCGTTACCCTCACGGGTACGCTCGCCGACGCCGGCGAACACGGACACACCGCCGTGGTTCTGGGCCACGCGCTGAATCATTTCCTGGATCAGCACGGTCTTGCCGACGCCTGCACCACCGAACAGACCGATCTTGCCGCCCTGCACGTACGGGGTGAGCAGATCGATGACCTTCACACCGGTTTCGAACATCTGGGTCTTGGACTCCAGCTGGTCGAATGCGGGCGGGTTGCGGTGGATGGGCCAACGCTCGGTGACGGTGATGGTCTCATCCGGCTTCTTGTTCAGGATGTTGCCGGACACGTCGAAGACGTGGCCCTTGGTCACATCGCCGACCGGCACGGAGATCGGGCCGCCGGTATCGAGCACGGCGGCGCCGCGGACGAGGCCATCGGTCGGCTTCAGTGCAACGGCGCGCACGGTGGAATCGCCGAGGTGCTGCTCGACTTCCAGCGGAATCGTGTGGCTGCCGCTTTCGCCTTCCTCGTTGGCGCCCATGTCGGACAGCTCAACGGTCAGTGCGTTGTAGATGTCGGGCAGATGGCCAACCGGGAATTCAACATCGATAACCGAACCCTGGATACGCGTAACGCGTCCGGCAATCGGCTCAGTAGCTTCTGCAGTCTGGTTCTCAGCCATATGCGTTCCTACTCTTCCTTCTTATTCAGCGCGTCGGCGCTGCCGATGATTTCGGTAAGTTCCTGGGTAATCGAGGCCTGACGCGAAGCGTTGAGCTTGCGGGTCAGATCGTCGATCAGGCTGCGGGCGTTCTCGGTCGCCGTGTGCATGGCATTCTGTCGGCTTGCCGTTTCGGATGCGGCCGCGGTGAGCAGGCATTCGTGGATGCGCGACTGAATGTATTTCGGCAGGATGGCGTCCAGCACCTCGTCCACGCTCGGCTCGAACGCGTACAGCGGGCTCGCTTCGGCGTTCTGGTCGGTGTTGATCTTGGTGGGCTGGTCCGCAATCACTTCGACAGGCAGCATGCGCAGCACGCGCACCTTCTGCACGACCATGTTGATGAACTCGGTGAAGACGATGTAGAGTTCGGAAACCCCGCCGTCCTCATCCGACTTCATGTACGCGTCGACCAGTGCCTTCGAGATCGCTTCGGCGACTTCAACGCCGGGCTTGTCGGTATTGCCTTCCCAAGTACCTGCGATATCGCGGTTGCGATACTTGTAGTACGACACTCCACGACGACCATACACGTACAGTTCCGTCTGCTTGCCCTGCTCATCGAGGCGGGCCAGCAGCGATTCCGTTTCGCGGATGATCGAGGAGGTGTAGGGACCTGCCATACCACGATCCGAGGTGAGGGCGAGAACGGCCACACGGGTGCCGTTCTCGCTTTTCTTCACGATCGGATGATCGATATGGGTGTGCTGTACCAGAGCTTGCACGGCGTCGGAAATCGCATCGCTATACGGCTTCGCGTTCAAGGCGACGTCGCGCGCCTTGGCGATGTGCGAAGACGCGATCATCTCCTGCGCGTTGAAGATCTTCTCCAACGAGCTGGTGGAGGCGATCCTAGATTTCAATGCGAGTTGCGAGCCCATGGATCACTTCTCTCCCGCGACGATCTTTTCCTGCTCGATCGGGGCGGCGTGCTCCGTGTCGGGCTTCTTCTCGACCAGCGGCTTGCCTTCGCTGGTGACGAAGGTGGCACGGAACTCATCCACTGCCTTGTCGAGGGCTGCCTCGGTGTCGGCGGTGAAGTCACCCGTTTCGCGGATGGTCTTGAGGATATCGGTGTTGTGCTCCAGGTAGTCCAGCATGCCCTTTTCGAACGGCAGCACGTCGTTCAACGGCAGGTCGTCGATCTTGCCGTGGGTACCGGCCCACACGGAAGCGACTTCCTGTTCCATCGAATACGGCGAGAACTGCGGCTGCTTGAGCAGCTCGGTCAGGTGCGCGCCACGGTTCAGCTGGGCCTTGGATGCCGCATCCAGATCGGAGGCGAACATGGCGAAGGATTCCAGCGAACGGTACTGGGCCAGGGAGATCTTCAGCGTACCGGAGACCTTCTTCAGTGCCTTGGTCTGTGCGGCGCCACCGACTCGGGAGACGGAGATACCGACGTCCACGGCAGGACGCTGGTTGGCGTTGAACAGGTCGGACTGCAGGAAGATCTGACCGTCGGTGATGGAGATCACGTTGGTCGGAATGTATGCGGACACGTCGTTCGCCTTGGTCTCGACGATCGGCAGACCGGTCATCGAGCCACCGCCAAGGTCATCGGAAACTTTGGCGCAGCGCTCCAGCAGACGGGAGTGCAGGTAGAAGACGTCGCCCGGGTACGCTTCACGCCCCGGCGGGCGACGGAGCAGCAGGGAGATCGAACGGTAGGCTTCGGCCTGCTTCGACAGGTCGTCGAAGACGATCAGGACGTGCTTGCCGTGGTACATCCAGTGCTGTCCGATGGCGGAACCGGTGTAGGGGGCGATGTACTTGAAGCCAGCGGAATCGGATGCCGGGGACGCCACGATGGTGGTGTACTCCATGGCTCCGGACTCTTCGAGGCTCTGACGCACGGAGGCGATGGTGGAGCCCTTCTGGCCGATGGCCACGTAAATGCAGCGGACCTGCTTCTTCGGGTCGCCGGATTCCCAGTTGGCCTTCTGGTTGATGATCGTGTCGATTGCGATAGCGGTCTTGCCGGTCTGGCGGTCGCCGATGATGAGCTGACGCTGACCGCGGCCGATCGGTGTCATGGCGTCGATGGCCTTCAGGCCGGTGGACATAGGCTCGTCGACCGGATGACGGTGCATGACGTCCGGTGCCTGGGCTTCCAGGATACGGCGGCCTTCGGTCTTGATCTCACCCATGCCGTCGATAGGACGACCCAGCGGATCCACGACGCGACCAAGGTAGCCATCGCCGACGGGCACGGAGAGCACTTCGCCGGTACGGCGCACTTCCTGGCCTTCCTCGATACCAGCGAAATCACCGAGGATAACCACACCGATTTCGCGAGCATCAAGGTTGAACGCCAGGCCCTGCGTGCCGTCCTCAAAGGTCAGCAGCTCGTTGGCCATGCAACCAGGCAGACCTGTCACGTGCGCAATGCCGTCACCGGCCGTCGCGACATATCCCACTTCCTGAGTGGGGGTGTCGGTCGGCTTGTACGCTTGGACGAAATCGTCCAACGCCTTGCGCACCGAGGCAGGATCAATGGTAAGTTCTGCCATGATCTCTCCTTTATTGTTGTGTAAAAATCTATTTGTTCAGCGCTGGCGACCGTTCAGGATACGGTCTTCACGCTGCGCCGCAAGTTCTCCAGCTGCGCCACCACGGTGTTGTCCGTGACCTCGTCGCCCACCTGCACACGCATGCCGCCGAGTACCGACGGATCGACCACGCAGTCGATGTGGACCGCGTGTCCGACCTTCTTGGAGTACACCGCGACAAGCCTGTCGATCTGGGCCTGGCTCAGTGGCGTCGCCGTGGTCACGATGACCATGGACTCGCCCATATGGCGGGAGAGCTTGTTGATCAGCCACTGAATGGTTTCCAAGTAACGGCGCTTGCGCAGGTTCTCCGTGGCGTGCTCGGCCAGACGCATCGTGACCTTGTTGAGGACCTTGCCGTCGAACAGCTCATGGAAGAACTTGACGCGGGCTTCGCTCGACACGGTCTCGTCGTAGAGCTTGGCACGCACCACCGGAACGTTCAGCAGCGCGGAATGCAGTTCCGCCAGCTCGATGGCCACCTGCAGCGTGCTGTCGGTGGCATCCGCGTAGTACATCATCGCATCCACGCCGAAATCCTCGACCGCGTTCGCGATATCGGTGGCACGGCTCCAACGGCGCCTGACGACTTCGGTCATGATCTCCATGGTCATCGGATGCACCTGATCGCCCAGCAGGGTGTTCAGGACCGCAACCTTGTCCTCAAGGGGTCGCGACACGTCGGTAAGCGCACGTTCGATACGGATGTTGCCGTCGAGCAGCGAGGTGATGACGAACAGCTCATTGCCGATGCGCCATGCATCCTCACGGGTATCACGCAGCTTGGATGCCAGCAAATCACGCGATTCGCGATCAGCTATACGAGATGCCTCTCCTCGCATGATGTCACCTGCCTTTCTCTCTGCCTGATATCACTGCTTGTCCGAATCCATGCCGTCGATCAGCTGATCGATCATGGACGACTGCACCTTCTCGTCCTGAAGCTCGCTGCCCAGGATCTTGCCTGCCAGAGCCGTAGCCAGAGCGCCGACCTCACCCTTGAGCGAGACCAGAGCCTGCTGCTGCTGCGATGCGATGGCACGCTGTGCGCTGGCGGTGATCTGGTTGGCGTCGGCCTCCGCACGGGAACGGGCGTCGGCAACGATATGGGATGCCTCGGCGCGTGCGTCGTCGCGGATCTTGGAAGCCTCGACACGGGCGTTGCTCAGCTGAGCCTCGTACTTGGCCTTGGCCTCGTCGGCATCCTTCTGGGCCTGCTCGGCCTTGGCGATGCCTCCCTCGATCTTTGCCGCACGCTCATCGAACACGGCCTGGAACTTAGGCAGGAAGAACTTGTAGAAGAACAGGGCGACGATGACCAGAATGATGGCCGACCAGACGATGTCGTACACCTTCGGGACGAACAGCATGATTCCGCTTTCAGCCAATGTCTCCATATCCGCCTCCTTTCACTTCGTTCGTTGTATTACCGGTTCCTTCGGATCAGGCGAAGATGAAGCCAGCGACGATACCCAGCAGGGCAAGGAACTCGATCAGACCGAAGCCGATCCACATCAGGGTCTGGATCTTACCGCCGAGCTCAGGCTGGCGGGCGGTGGACTCAATGGCCTTGCCGAACACGATGCCGACGCCGATGCCGGGGCCGATGGCGGCGAGGCCGTAGCCGATGGCGCTCAGATTACCGGAAACCTCAGCGAGCGTGATGATATCCATGGGTTGATTCCTTTCTAACTGAATTCGTGGTAACGAATTACAAATCTTTGTTGCGGTACGTCAGTCCTCGGGGTAGCTGAGGTTGATGTACACGGTGGAAAGCGTGGCGAAAATGAACGCTTGCAGATACGCCACGAAGCCTTCGAATAGGGTCATGATGAAGCCGAACACGAAGGTTGCCGCGCCGAATGCGGCCATCCAGTTGTGGGCTTCGATCAGGAAGAACTGCGTTGCGGAGAAGCACAGGGCCACGATGATGTGGCCGGCGAGCATGTTGGCGAAGAGTCGGACCGTCAGGGAGACCGGGCGGATGACGACCACGTCAAGCAGCTGGATGGGGATGGCGATGATGAGCACTGGTGCCGGGACGCCCTGAGGGATGCATTCCTTCTTCAGGTAAGTGAAGAAGCCCTGCTCACGGCAGGCGGTGCGCCAATACTGCACGAAGGTCCACAGCGCGAATGCCAGCGGCATCATGATCGTCGCGGTGGCGGCGATGTTCATGCCGGGGATGATGCCGCAGATGTTGAACATCAGGATCGTGAAGAACAGCGTGGTGATCATGGGAACGTAACGCTTTCCTCGCGTCTCGCCCATCACCTCGTATACGATCTTGTCGCGTACGTATTCGATGCCCCACTCGATGAACCCCTGCCAACGGCTGGGGATGAGTTTCGCCTTGGCGGCGCTCACTCCGAGCACGGCCAACATGATGACCACCATGACCAGGCGCACCAGGATGATGCGGTTGATGGCGAATGGGGTACCGGCGAAAAGGATCTCCGGGGGAAGGAATTCATCAACGGTGGGGATCTCCGGCCCGTTCGCGGCAAGTGTGAGCCCGGACAATAGCGTCTCGTGCATTCTTCGCGCCTCCTACTTCTTCATGCCTGTTGCCAGTTTATCCCCAAACGGCCACCCAATGTGACCGGTCGGTAACATCTTCGGGCATCTCGGTTCGGCTCGCGGGCTCATGTCGGCAGGGCACAAATCGAGGGGATTCAAACTGCCTGATCGGCATCCAATCTCGAATGGCTAGGTGAAAATTATTCGCCATCTCGTAGACGAACGCAACGGAGACGACGATAAACCGTGATTTTGCATGGATTCGTTCGGCGTTTCACATTTGGGCGAATCGCTTGATGTTGACAAAACCGGCTTTTTCGTTAGCACTAACATCCGCTACATGACAACGTTTTCCGTCTGTTATGCGGTGTCGGAAAATGGACCGGACGTGTCCACAGAGAGAACTTTTAAGTCCGGAATATGGACGTTTTTATGATCACAATGCGGATTCATATGGGTCGAAATGCGTGTTGGCGGTGCCCGGAATCACCTTCCGGGCACCGCCAACACGTCAAACGATGCACATCACCGCTCGTGAATCACGCCATATCCATCGTGTTCGAACGGACGGAAATCGTCGGCGCGGGGGCCCGCCGGCTCATGCCGGATCGCACGGTCGGTGCCGAGCTTCTTATGCGCCCTGAGCTCCGGCACTTCGGTCAGATCGTACGGCGTGGTCTGATACACCCAATTGAGCCAGTTGCGCCACAACAGGTTCGCGTGCGCACGCCAGGCGAACAACGGTTCCAGCTTCGGATCGTCATGCGGGAAATAGTTCTTCGGGAACGGCACGTTGGTCATGCCCTTGGCCATGTCACGCTCGTACTCCTCGGCGAGCGTCATCTTGCCATACTCCCAGTGGCCCAGCGCGAACACTTCGGAGAAATCGCGCGTGGCGATCAGGCCCGGACCGGACTCCGGCCCCCAAGTCAGAATCTGCAGATCGGGATTGGCGCGCACATCGCGCTCATCCACGCCGGCGAGACGGGAATGCGGCTGCAACGCGATCTCGTCGAAGCCGTTGGTCAGGAAGCAGTACTCGTCCTGCAGGCACTGCGGGAAGACGCCGAAGATCTTCTCCGGCAGGTCGACCTTGTGCACGCCGTACCGCTCGTACAGCGCACCCATCGCACCCCAGCACAGGTACATGGTGGAGAACACGTGCGTGGACGCCCACTCGAGGATCCGCTGGAATTCCTCCCAGTAGTCGACCTGCTCGAAGGGCATGTGTTCCACCGGGGCGCCCGTCACCACGAAACCGTCGTAATAGTTGTCCTTCAGCGCATCCAGCGTCTCGTAGAACTTCACCAGATGGTCGGCGGACACGTGCGTCGCCTCGTGGGTGGAGGTTTTCATGAAGTCGATCTCGACCTGCAGCGGGCTTTTCGAGATGAGCCTGAGCAGCTGCGTCTCGGTTTCGATCTTCTTCGGCATCAGATTCAAAATCACCAGCCGCAGCGGGCGGACGCGCTGCCGCTCCGCCTCGGTCTTCTCCAACGCGAAGATACGCTCCGAATCGAGGATGGCTCTGGCCGGAAGGCCACTGGGAATCTTGATAGGCATGGTTTACATTATGCAGTGCACCATGCCAAGCGGCTTGGAAACATTCACGACACGCGCAGAGTTGACATACGCATCCCTCCGCTTATAATAGGTAGAGCTGTCAAAAAGACAAGCCGTCGCGGGGTGGAGCAGCTCGGTAGCTCGCTGGGCTCATAACCCAGAGGTCCATGGTTCAAATCCATGCCCCGCTACCAATCGGGGCAGGCCGTCAGAGTTCATCTCTGGCGGCCTTTCTCATATCCAAAGCAATGGCAACTCTTAGCACGATGGTGTGTGCCATGCGCAAACAATTTCCAGCCCCGCAGTGGGCAGATGATGTAAACCATTGGCTTGATTCTCTCAAGGCGGCCGCATACTCGCCAGCCACCCTCTCGACGAGACGATGCCAACTGACCGCCTTGAGCCACGCGCTCGGCGGATCCCCTCTCGATGTGGACGCCGACGAACTGGTCGACTATTTCGCCTCTAGGTCCTGGAAGCCGGAGACGCGCAAGAGCGCACGCAATGCGGTGGTCAGTTTCTTCCGCTGGCTTCAGGCGAGCGGCAGGCGCGACGATGATCCGAGCGACGAGCTGCCGAGCATTCGAAGGCCGCAGGCGCATCCGCGGCCATGCCCGGACCGAGTCATTATCCAGGCGATGGGGCAGGCGGACGCCGAGGAGCGGCTGATGCTCCGGCTTGGCGCCGAGTGCGGGTTGAGAAGATCGGAGATTGCCGCGACCTCATCCGATGACGTGCTCGACGATGTGGGCGGAAGGAGTCTGATGGTCAGAGGCAAGGGCGACAAACAGCGCATCGTGCCGCTGCCTGACGATCTGGCCGACGAGATACTCGGCCATGACGGCTACTGCTTCCCGGGCCGCTTCGGAGGGCATGTCGAAGCCACATATGTCGGCAAACGGCTCTCCCGCCTGCTTGGCGACTGGACGCCCCACTCGCTCCGCCACCGGTACGCGACGCGCATGTACGAGGCCACCGGTGACATAATGCTCGTCTCTAAGCTGCTTGGCCATGAAAGCGTGGAGACCACACAACGCTACGTGGCGATGCCGGACAGCCGACTCCGTGTCGGCCTATCGTCAATCGCACTCGGAGCGTGATTACAATTAATCCATCACATCAATGAATGATGTGCGAAGGGAGAGAACAATGAAAAGGATAGTAGCGGCGATATGCGCCGCCATGATGCTGTGCGGTCTCGCCGGATGCGGCACGGCAACGATGCCGGACGTCACCGGCACGACGGATGCACCGCAGGTCGTGGACTTCAACGTCTACTAAGCCAGAAACGACAATAAGCCCCTCGCCTTCCGTGGTTTTCACGAAAGTGAGGGGCTTTCCTTTTATATCCGGGCACTATGCGGCGAGGTCAAGTTTGTCCTTGCTGAGTTTGCCGCCGAGCGCTGAGTTGACGGCCGTGTAGACCGCCTGCGCGACACCTACGACGCCGGCCAGCACGACTCCCCAGCCATAACCATCGAAGCCGCCAGTGGCGGCGATGGCGAGCGCGCCGAGGATGATGCTGACGGCGAGGGAGAACAGGCCGACGTATTCGGAAGGGATGTATTTCTTGAACGCCTGCACCAGTGCCGGTGCGACGAGTGCGACGATCGCGGATGCGAGCGCCGTTGCGTTGGAGATGTCCATCTTGGTCCTTTCTGAATGTTGTAGATATGGCTCCCGCAACGTTTGCGTTGCGGGAGTGTTTTATCAGCGGAGCACTTGGCCGGGGTGGATGATGTAGGGGTAGCTGAGGCCGTTGCGTCGCGCGGCCGCCTGCCATCCCGTCGCCCCGTAGATGGTCCACAGGTTTTCGCCGGCGGTGACCACATGCGAAGTGCCGACCACATGTGCGGTGACGTTGGTTGCGGTGGTGCCGCCGTAGCAGACTCGTTGTCCTGGCCAGATCCGGTTGACGTTGCCGCTCGGGACGTTCCATGCGCCGGCAGGGGTTCGTCCGGTGCGGGTGGCGATCGCTCCCATGGTGTCGCCGGCTGCGACGACGACGCAGTAGGCTCCGCCGTTGTTCCCAGAGACGCTGCCGGAGGATCCGGCGAGGCGGCGGTTGACTATGGCCATGACCTCGTCGTACCGGTTGCCGAGGAGCTGGCGGCGGTGCAGACCGTTGCCGTACAGGCCGCGGACGACCTGTGTGGCGATGGTTTCGGCGTCGCCTACCGGGGCTCCGGTCTTCGCGGTGGCGGGCTTGGGCTGCTGCTGGGCCGGTGTCGGCTGCGCGGTGGTGGACTGGCCCGCGTAGAGCGCCCAGGTTGCGGCGGTGCCGTAGAACCAGTTGACGTCGACCTTGCTGCCGATGCCGGGGACGTTGCCGGTGCTGGAGTACTGCCATGCCATGGCGAACTTCCACGGGCTGACGCTGTATGGGACGGCGCCGGGGTTGCGGAGCCGTTCGCCGGTGTAGCCGCGTGGATAGCCGGCGACCCAGAGGCCGTAGTCGCCGGCGGCGACCTGCGACCAGTCTGCGGTGGCGATGGTGGCGGCGCTCATGTAGATGACCGGTTTGACGCCCCATGTGTCACGGACGCGGTTGAGCCATCTGAGCGCCCACCACGTCTGTTTCGCCCAGTATCCTCCGGGCGCGCTCGGCTCCCAGTCGAGCACGGGGATCGCCTGGCCGACGAGGCCGTACTGTCTTGCGACATGGACGAAGTTGTCGGCGTCGGTTTCGGGCGAGTTGCCGGCCGGACGGGCGAAGTCGTAGTTTCCGAGTCGGATGCCGTTGGCGCGTGCGGTCTGGATCTGGCAGGAGGCGTATGGGTTGGTGTAGGTGAGGCCTTCGGTCGTCTTAATGAACGCGAAGTCCACGCCGGCGGCCTTGGCCGTAGAGCCGTCCCAACAGCCCTGGTAGCTGGCCGTGTCCACGCCGGTGTCCGCGACGGCGCATGGCGCGATGGCGAGGCAGGCGGCGATGAGAAGGGCTGCAATCGGCCTGCGGTAGCGTCGGCGTGGTCTGGCGTGCTTCGGGGTTCCTTTGTTGGCTACCATTCCTTTCCTTTCCTTTTGTTGTGGTCAGTAGTCCCAGTCGTCGGATGCGAGACGGCGGCTGTAGTCGGCCTTGAGCTGCGTGATGCGCACATGGCCGGCGCCGTTGTATCCGGCGGCGAGGTATCGTTTGCCGACCTCGAGCTGGTGTTCGTGCTGGGTTCGGTCCTGGGTGGCGGCGAAGAGCTCCGATCTCATGGCCGACTGTTCGATGCTGTTGAGGCGTCGGTTGTCGTTGTCGAGCTTCGAGCAGACCTTGGCGAGCTGGACGTCGAGTTTGGCGATCTCGCCGGCGAGACGGTCGATGTCGGCCTTGGTGGCCCAGCCGGCGTCGAAGCGTTTGGTGGCCCAGCCGACGATGCCTCCGCCGCACGCCGTGATGATGCTGACGATGATGGTGAGCCATGCCGGCGAGCTCATGTCACTCCCTCGTGTTCTCGGCGGCCCCGGCCTGTTCCTCTTCCTTGGCGCCGAGGGCTGTCTTGACGTCGTCTCGTATGGGGACCGGCACCTGGTCGATGGTGCGCAGGCCGTTGCGGACGAGGGCGACGTAGATGGGGATCATCTTCTTCCTCACTGTTCACCTCCCATCGATTCGTACAGGCTTGCGATCGCGTCGAGTCCGTCGAGCTGGAGCTGTTTGAGTTCGGCGATGCGCTGGCGGTCGGTCTTGGAGTCCTCCTCGGCCTCGGCGAAGAGCTGGTCGGCCTGCTCGACGGCTTCCTGTTCGAGCAGGTTGTATCTGACGATGTAGGCTTCGCGCGCGGTCCACTGTTCTCCGGCGGGCTGGCCGTCGATCGCCGGGGTCTCGATCTTGGCGATGTCCTTGCGGATGCGGATGTCGGCGCCTCCGTCGGAGCGTGGATGGTAGTCCACCTCCGCCGGTTCGGCCGAGTAGGTCACGGTCTGGATCATGGTGTCTCCTTTCGCGCCGCGAGGACCTTCCTCGCGCGGCGCATGGTCTTGTCGATTCCGTTGCGACGGCGGTATTGGACGCTGTCGCTCCATTTGAAGTAGCCGTAATAGCTGGCGAGTCGTCTTGCCAGCCAGATGGGAATGCGCGCCATTTTTCCGGCGCGACGGAAGTTGCGGCGCGCCCTGAGGAACACGCCATGCCGGATGTTGACCCGTCCGTGCGGCCGGAAGGTGAAGCCGACCATGTCGATTGGCTCCAGCGCGAGCCGTTTGGCGTTCCATTCCGGATGCACGTCGAGATGCAGGAAGCGATGCAGATAGGCGGCGAGCATGCGTGCGGCCATGCGCAGATCCGCCTTCCCTAGGCCGACCAGCAAAATGTCGTCCATGTAGAAGAGGACGTGGGTGACGAGCCGGCGCCTCACGACGGTGCCGTCGCGCCTGCGGCGGAGCTTGGCCAAGCGTTCGGTGGCGAAATGGTAGGCGTAACTCAGGTAATAGTTAGCGAGCCACTGGCTGGCGTAGCTGCCGATGTTGAGCCCCTGCGTGCCGGCGTACCGGTCGATGAGGTGGCATGCGAGGCGCAGAAGCGTTTTATCGCCTATGTCCCTGGCGAGTAGTCGCTTGAGCACGGTTCTGTCAATCGATGGGTAGCATTTGCGGACGTCGAGTTTCACGAACCATCTGCTGGAGCGTTGGCGGGTCCAGCGTTTGATGGCCTTGCGCGCGTCGATGGTGCCGCGTCCCTCGACGCTGGCGGTCTGCCATCGGCCGATCTTGGCGTCCAGCATCGGTCTCATCGCGTCGATGGCGACGTGGTCGAGGATCTGGTGGTGGACCGATTCACGGCCGATGACGCGGTGTTTCCCGCTAATTGGCTCGGTCCTGTTGAAGTATCGGATGGTGGTGTCGTGGAAGCGTCCGGTGCGGATCTCCGACGCGATGGCATCGGCGACGCGGTCGAGGTCGGGATGGTGGTCGAGCCATGCCGACACGTCCCTCCTGGACCGTTTTCCTTTTAAATAGTGGTCGATGCTTTCGCGCACGAAGCGCAGGTCGGCCACCTTGGTGTGTTTGCAATATGTCTTCATGAAGCTATCTGGACTATGGCGGCGTTCGACCATGGGGTCTACCGGTCGCGTGCTTGGTTTGATTTTCGGCTTAGGTTGCCGTGGCTGGCCCTCTCGCTGGCGGCGGAGGGTAGTTGCGACGCAATGTGTTGTTTGTTTCCAGATTGGCGGCCCCCGTTGTTCCACCTGCGGTTGGCCGGATCGTTCCTGAGGTTCGAGGCGAAAGCGCCGTAGTGCGCGCCGTCCCTGAGGTTGCCGAAGCGCCGAACGCCGATGTCCGGAGGCTCGCCGTCGCAAATCCCGAAAATTGTCGCGGTGGAAATGATGAGGGGGCGTCCGCCCCCTCGCTGCGCTCACCCCCACCGCTCTCGTCTACGCCTTCGAGCGGCCAAGCGCAGACAGGCGGCCCCCGTCGAGCCACCAGCGGCCGGCCGGATCGTCCCTGAGGCCCGAGGCGAAAGCGCCGTAGCGCGCGCCGTCCCTGAGGATGCCGAAGCGCCGGTGCATCTTGATGCCGGGCTGTTTGACCGGGTCGCCGCCGAAGGCGTCGCACAGGCCGGTGGCGCTGCTGGCTCCGGTGCCGACCGGCAGCGGGATGCCGGCGCAGATGGAGATGTCCTGGCCGTACAGCCATTGGCCGGAGGTCTTGTCGGTGAAGGCCGGGAAGTCTCCGATGTGCGTGTAGTCGGCGGTGATGGCGGTCTTGTTGGCCTTGGTGGTGTCGTAGGTCTTCCACAGTTCGCAGTGGCCGGCGGTGTCGGAGTCCTTGACGGCCTTGATGAGCGTGTCCTGTTCCCCCTCGTACATGCCGCAGAACAGTTCGATGTTCTGGAGCTTGATGGGCTGGCGCAGGACGTTGAGCTCGCCGTGCGGGATGCCGTCGGTGCCGAGGATCCGGTCGGTGGCACCGGTCTTGTATGGCATGACGGAGACGTAGTCCTTGAGGTTGTCGGTCGGGTTGATGGTGGTGATGGCGTCGCCGTCGAGGTCGAGGGCCGTGTTGGCGGCGTCGATGACGGTCTTGCCGATGATCCTGCGGCATTCGGCGACGGAGTGGTTGCCTGTGTTGTTGCGTTCGCCGTCGGTGCCGACGTTGACGTAGTTGTCGATGTCGAATCCTGCCGCGTCGGCGGTGCTGACGATGACGCGGTGCGCGTTCGATTCGCCTTTGGTGACGGTGGCCTGTTTGAAATGGTTGAACATGCCGCCGAGCACGTCGCTGTTGGTGGTGGCCCATTTCATCATGAGCATGATCTGGATGTAAGCCGCGTCGGCGGATGTGAGGCCGCTGTAGCCTTCGCCGAGTTTCGCGGCGCGGTCGATGTAGTCGTTCTGGCATCCGAAGTCGCGCGACGGCTGGATGCCGCTCCAGCTGGTCGGCTTGCCGTTGGCGTCGATGCCGGCCATGTATTTGGCGTGCAGCATGCAGGCTCGTTCCGTGCCGTCCGGCAGGAGCAGGCCTGGCATCGGGCTGAAGCCGGTCCATTTGCTGTCGGAGATGAGGATCTCGAGGCTGGTGGAGGTCTCGCGTACCGCGTAGTAGAGCGGCGGGGTCATGATCCAGACCAGGCCGTTGCGCCCGTACTGGTCGTAATGCTGGTCATATCCTTCGATCGCGGTGACGTGCGGCCTGCCGTCGTCTCCGACGGTGGCGTTGACGTTCATGCATTGGAAGGCGTTGAGCGCGCGGTAGTCGTCGCGCCCGGCGGTGGTGTTGGTGGACTTCTCGATGACGAGGCCGGTGTTGTCGCGGGTCTTGACGCAGGCCGGGCTGTTGGATGCCGTCCATTTCGGTTTCTGGACGCCGTAGACGGCGCCGGTGCGGTGCGCCTTCCAGTATTCCGCGATGTTCGTGTATTCGCCTTTGGCGTCGTCGCGGGTCAGCGCGCGGCCCATGTCGGCTTTGCCGATGGTGGCGTTGAGGCTCGCGGTGATGGCGCGGGCGAGGCCGTCGACGCGGACGACTTTCTTGGTGTCGACTGTCATTCCTGTTCCTTTCAGTTGGCGAGGTGTGTGCCGGCGGCGACGAACTGGCTGATCCAGTCGATGTCCTCGTCGGTGAGTTCGGTGAGCGGGCTGGTCTGGCCGAGCGGCGCGAAACTGCCGCCGTCCACGTAGCTCAGGTCGCTGTAGTTGGCGGTGTCGCTGCCGGCCGGTAGCTCGAAGTAGCGGATGCGTTGGACGGTGTCGCCGATCATCTCGGCCACCTTCCAGACCCACCTGCCATCGGTGTTCTCGAGCTTCACGATGGCTTTGCCCTGCTTGTCGAGGTCGATTTTGAACGGCTTCGGCAGGATCAGGTCGGCGCCGGCGAAGTGGTGGCGTTCCGGCTGGAAGATCAGCGAGCCGGTCGCGGGGTCGGTGGTTCCGTCGCCTTTCGGCAGGCGGATGCTGATGTTGATTGTCGTGGCCATGGTTTCGTTCCTTTCTCTAGGCCGTGTACCAGGTGGTATGCAGGTAGATCGGATTGCTGGACCCGTCGTTGCCTTGCTCGCATCGGATGGTGCCGTCCGTGCCGATGACCCACCACTGTGATGAGAAGTAGTGGTTGGGCGTCTTGGTCTGACGGTCTGGCCGGTAGCCTGCTGGGATGGTCGCGCAGACATATCCGGTCTGGAAGCCTCCGGTTCGTGAGATGGAGCCGTCGAGTGTGACCATGCCTCCGTCTTTGCGGATGGCAAGTGGCGGATTGTTTTGTTTCCAGCTGCTGTTGGTCGGTTGGAGCGTGGTCCATCTGCTTGCGCCGGTGGCGGGCGGGAGCAGGTGCGTGGCGATGGCGAGCGCTCCTTGGATGGTGATGAGGCATCGGTCTCCTGGGTTTGCGGTGATGGTTTCCGGTGTGGCTTGGATGTTGGTGAGTGTGGTGCCGTCGATGGTGATGTCGACGGTGGTGTTGTGGGTTTGGGTGATGGTGGCGATGCGGGTGGTGGTGTTTTGTGTGGTTGGTTGGCTGGTGATTTGGAGGCCGAGTTGTCGGCCGAGTTGTCGTGCGATGGTGGTGTCGGTGTTCATGAGGCTTCTCGGAGTTCGGTTTGGGTGGGGAGTCCTGGTTTGAGGGTGATGGTTTGGGTTCGGATGGCGTAGGTGCCGGTGATATGTTGTGTGGGGAGGTTGAGTGTGATGGTGTCGCCGATGGTGATGGGTGCGATGATGTGTGTGCCGGTGACGCGGTGGATGGAGTGTTGGTTGGTGGCGAGGAGTTCGGCGGCTTTTTGGTCGGCCATTTGTTGGAGTTGTTGGTCGGTTTGGTTTTCGGGGATGTCGTCGTATCGGTATTTTTTGCTGATGACGCGGCCGCGGTTGGGGATGCTGGTCGGGCTGTCCGGGTCGGTGTCTTTGGCGGTGCCGATGATTTCTTTTTCCTGGCTGGTGTAGATGGTGATGATCTGGTTGGCGGTGTCGAAGGTTTCGCGTTCGTCGGTGGTTTGTTTGGTCCATCGGCAGGTGGGGCCTTCGTTGAATGTCCAGGATGGTTTGCGCCGTGAGGGATCGATGTATGGCTGGAGGATGACGTGGCCGTATGGGTCGGTGCGGCAGGTGGTCCAGCCGGCGATGGTGAGCAGGTCGTTGGCGATGGCGAGTTTGTTGTCGGTCTGGTCGTCGGTGAGGCCGTAGGTGAGGGTGGTGCCGGTGCGGTAGTCGCTGGTGGGGTGTGGGAGGACGGTGAGGCCGTTGCCTGTGATGATTTTCTCGGCTTCGGCGACGGGGTCGCTTCCGGCGGGGATGCTGATCGGGGTGGCGTATTGGTCGTCGGCGAGTTCGCGGAGGCGGCCGTAGAGGGTGAGCGGGATGGTGGTGGCCGGTCCGTTGGTTTGGCGTTTGTCGGCCGACCAGAGGTAGGTGCCGAGCGGGATGCTTTCGCCGGTCTGGTCGGCGTAGGTGATGTCGGCCCAGATGCGGAGCAGGTCGGTGCCGAACAGGCTGGAGCCTTCGAGATCGAGGGTGGCCTGTTCGGTGACCGTGGTGTCCTGGTTGCGTTCGATGCTGCCGCCTTGGACGATGCCATGGACGATGCCTGTTTCGTCGCCTGTGTTCCGGTCGACGCGCATGACGCGGATTTCTGTGTCGAATCGCATGGCGTGGTGGCGCTGGTCCATGGCTTGCCCCTTAGTTGTTTGGTTCCTCCCAGAGGATTTCGGTCATGTCGATGTCGAGTGTGGCCGTTGGTCCTTTGGCTTTGATGTGCGTGCTGATTGCGGCTTTGACGAAGGCTCTGGTGCCGTCGACGTTTCGCCACCATGCGTAGGTGTTGGCGCGGGCGAGGCGTCGGATGCGCTGGTAGAGCTGGCCGTCGAGGTAGTCGAGGCTTGTGCTGGCGGTGATCTGGTTGTCGAGCCGGCGGCTGGAGTAGCTGGCCGGCAGGTCGGTGTCGCTGCCGAGTTCGAAGTGGTATTCCTCGGTGTCGTGCGACTGTTTTTCGCCGATGTCGAAGCCTCCGCCGATGGGGATGGCCTCGCCTGCGTCGGTGCCGAAGTTGAGCATGCACATGTCCGTGGTGACGGTCGTGGTGACGGTGGTTTCGCTGACCGCTCCGCTGGCGGCGTGGGCCGTGATGCGGTAGCCGATCTTCCGGTTGAGCGGCGGGAGTCGGTCGATGGTCTGCCGTCCGTCTGCGAGTCGTGCCGAGAGTGTCAGTTCGTCGCCGTCGAGCAGTCGGGTCACGCTCATCCATTCGGTCTTCGGCTGGCCGTCTTTCGGGGTGCCGGCGATGGCGGTGACCATGAGGCTGAGGTTGCTGCCGTCGATGTCGATGTTGGCGGTCGGTGCGGCGGGTGGCGTGTAGGCGACCGTCGCTCCTCGGCTGGCGGTGGCGGTGAGGGTGCTGCCGCCTCGGACGGTGACGTCGATGATGAGTTCGGCGCCGTTTTCGGGCAGGTATTTCGACTGGTCGACGGTCAGGCTTCTGGCGCTGCCGTTGAGGTCGGTCTGGTAGACGACGGCTCCGCCCTTGCAGATGCGGACGCGCTGGTGGGCGACTCCGGTGGTGTCGGCGACCGACCATGCGATGTCGAATGGCATGGCGGTGATGGTGGTGGGGCCGGTGACGGTGACGTTTGGCGGTGCCGCAGTGCGGATGGTGGTTGGTTGGCTCCATTCGCCCCAGTCGGCGTGCAGGCCTTTGGTGCGGACGCGGATCTGCCATCGTCCGTTCGAGCTGGTCTGGAGCCTGTATGAGGTGGCCGTGGCGACGGATGCCGTCGTGACGGTCCCGTCCGGGTCGGTGAGTTCGATCTGGGCGGCGGTCTGGCTGGATCCGTCAGGATGGTTCGGCGTCCATCTGATGTCGAGCGTGAGCGGCGTGGCGAGGGTCGCGCCCTGCGCTGGAGAGGTGATGGTCGGCGCGTCCGGCGGGCAGATGGTGGTGATCTGGTTGGATTGCGTCCACTCTCCGGTGAGGACTCCTTTGGAGGCGTCGTCGCCGTAGATGGGGCGGCGGGGTCTTGCGCGGTATTCGACGATGCCGGCGGGGGTGTCGTCGTCGAGGACCTGCGCGGGCTTGCCGGCGTAGCTGCCGGTGGCGAGGTCCTGCCAGTCGCCTCCGGCGAGCCGGCGTTGGATGTCGAATCCGTTGGCGTAGCCGCCGGATAGGTCGATGAGGATCTGCGCGGATTTGGCTCCGGTCTTGACGGCTTCGACCTTGACGGGCGCGCGTGGCGTGGTGTAGATGACCGGCGAGTCGACGTGTGTGGAGTCGCCGGCCTGGTTGCGCGCGTAGACGGCGAACTGGTAGCGGCCGTTCGGCCGCAGGTTGGTCGCGTCGAAGTTGGTTCTGTCCCAGTTGAGGACGACGGTGCCGGATCCGCCTTGCTGGTCGCTCCATGTGTTCCAGTTGCCGCCGTCGAGGGCGATGCGCTGGGCGATGAGGACCTGTTTCCATGGTTTGAGCGCGTTGTTGTCCCAGTTGCCTTGCCAGGTGATGGAAGCCTTGTTGTCGCTCACACGTTGGAACGACACGTTTTTCGGCGGGTTTGGCCGGTGGTAGTTGATGCCGCCTGTGTACACGCCGCAGCTGGAGTTGCTGGTGCCGGCGTTGGGCCCGTTCCAGTAGATGCTGCCGCTGCAGGTGATGTTGCGCGCCGATTCCGCTTTGGCGACCGTCAGGTCTGCGGCGAGGATGCACACCTCGCTGTTGACGCCGAGGTTCTTGTTGCCGGAGTTCGGGGTGTGCGCGACCTGCTGTCCGTTGATCCACGCCGTGGCCGCGACCCAGCCGTAGTAGTTCCATCCGTTGAGCGACTGCCACCATACCTCGACGTGGATGGTGTCGGTGGTGTCGGTGTAGCCGGTGACCCACGCCTTGACGTGCGTGCGCCAGTTTCCGCAGATGTTGCCGTATCCGTCGGCCATTGTGCATCAGCTCCTTGCGGTGACGGTCGCGCCGCAGGCGGAGACGAGTTCGGCGAGGAGCCGTTGGAGTCGTTCGTTGCCTTCGATGGCGCGGTTGTTGAGTGTGATGTTGTAGGTCGTCGCCGTCGACGCGGCCGGTATCGCCGTGGACTGTGCGGAGAAGCGCATGCCGCCGGCGGTGATGGATGCCGTGGCCTTGCGCACGCTGTCCTTGAGCGCGTCGGTCGATATTGTCGGCAGCGGGATGGTTTGCGGGATGGCGTCGGAGACCATGGCGTCGGCGGCGGCCTTGAGGGCGGGCGCGCTTCGTTCGACGCCGATGGCGGCGCCTCTGCCGATCATCACGCCGACCTGGTCGCGGAAGACTCGTGATGGCGAGTGGATGCCGAGCTTGCTTTTGACCCAGTCGAGCGCGTTCTTGGCCGCGTTGACCGCGGCGTTGACGAGCTCTCCGGCTGCGGAGGCGACACCGCTGGCGATGCCTCTGATGATGTTCATGCCGACGCTGCCCCAGTTGACGCTGGCGAACGCGTCCCTGATGCTCGAGATGATCGATGGGATCTTGCCGACCAATTGCGGGATGGCGGAGACGAGGCCGGAGGCGAGGGTGACGAGCAGCTGCATGCCTGTGGAGAGGATCTGCGGCAGATGGCTGGCGATCGTGTTGACGATGCCGGCGATGATCTGCGGCACGTAGGAGATGAGCTGCGGGAGCGCCTGCGCGAGGCCGGTCACGAGGGTGGAGAGCATCTGCATGCCGGTGGAGAGGATGTTCGGCAGGTTGTTGCACAGTCCGTCGATGAGTGTCGAGATGATCTTCGGCACCTGCTTGACGAGCTGGGGCATCGCGGACACGAGGCCGTTGACCAGGTTCATGACCATCTGCACGCCCTGCTCCATGAGCTGCGGAAGCCCCGTGGCGAGCGCGGTGATGATGGCCGTGATGATCTGCGGGATGGCCGCGGCGAGTGTAGGCAGGCTGGAGACGATGCCCTGCAGGAGTCCGTCGAGCAGTGTCAGACCGGCGCTCATGAGCTGTGGCGCGGCGGCGATGAGGCTGGTCACGAGGGTGGTCACGAGGGTGACGGCCATCGGCATGAGCACGGGCAGGTGGGAGGCCAGACTGGAGACGATGGTGTCGATGAGCAGCGTGCCTACCGAGACGAGCGACGGGAGTGCCGTGGTGACGCCCTGGAGCACCATTTCGATGATGTAGGTGCCCGAGGAGACGAACTGCGGCAGGCTGGACTGGATCCACGTCTCGGCTTTGGAGAGGATGTCGGGCAGTGATGCGAACGCGGAGTCGATGACCCGCGACAGTTGTCCGCCCATCTGGCTGTCGATCATGCCGATGCCGGCCACGAGTGCGGCGGCGAGCGCTCCGATGCCGAGGAATTTGATGAAGTTTCCAGGTGCGAAGAATCTGGTGACGAGGCCGCCGATGGCGTTGAGGCCGTTCTGCAGTCCTGTTCCGGCTTTGCCGATGGCGTTTTGCAGTGGTCCGCCGATGGCGTCGCCGAGGCCGCCGAAGATGTTGCCGAACGCGGTTTTGAATGGTGCGGCGAAGCTGGAGAGTTTGCCGGTGATGGCGCTGGTTTTGCCGCTGATTTTGGAGAGTGCGCTGGCGAAGGGGTCGCCGTCGAGGGTCATGGCTTCGCGGATGGTTTTGTTGAACAGCGGTTTTGTTTTGTTGCCTATGGCGGTGATGGCGCTGCCGAGTGGTGAGGTGTTGATTTTTCCGGCGGCGGTTCCGAGGCCTTTGGTGATGGCGTCGCCGATTTGTCCGGCTTTGGTTTTGATGCCGGTGGTGGCGGCGGTGAGTCCGGTGTATAGGCTGCTGTTTTCCCATTTGAAGGCGATGCTTGCCATGCCTGGCGTGAGTTTCGTGCGGATGGTTTTGAAGATGCCGTCTGTGGCGGAGGCGAGTTGGCTTCCGCCTTGTTTGATGCGGTTGATGGCGTTGGCGAAGGGGTCGCCGTCTATGGCCATGGCGTCGCGCAGGCTTGGGCTGAGGTAGCCTTTGGCGTTGGCGATTTTGGTTTTGATGGCGTCGAATGCGCCGCCGATGTCGCTGCCTCCTTTTTTGAGGTTGGCGATGAGGTCGGCGATGCCTTTGTCTCCGGATTTGCCGAGTTGGTCGAGGACCGAGGTGATTTTGTCCGCGTTGCCTCCGACGGTGGCGAGGGTGGCGAAGCCGCCGGCGAGGGTGGCGACCTGTGCGGCGAGGTCGGCGATGCTGGTTTTGCCGCTGGCGATGCTGTTGCCGAGGTCTTCGATCTTCTGCGCGGCGATGGATGCGGCGGTGTCGAGGCGGTCTTGGAATTGGTCGGCGAGTTTTCCGGTGGCGCTGGTGACCTGGTCGATGATGGGGATGAGCTTGCCGCCTACTTTGGTGGCGGCGCTGATGAGTGGGGTCTCGAACTGCGCGCCGAGTCGGCCGATGGCGGCTTTGACGTTGCCGACCATGCCGTCGAAGCTTTCGCCGGCGTTTTTGGCGGCGCCGCCGATGTGTTCCTTCATGGCGGCCTCGAAGTCGGCGAAGCTGACTTTGCCGTCGGACACCATGTCGCTGGCCGCTTCGGTGGTGGTGTGGAAATGATCGGCCAGATACTGCAGGACGGGAATGCCGGAGCCCATGAGCTGGAGCATGTCGTCGCCCTGCAGCTTGCCTTTCGCGGCGACCTGGGAGAAGATCAGGCCCATGTCCTGGAAGCTGCGGCCGCTGATCTGGGCGGCGTCGCCGACCGTGGTCAGCACTCCCTCGAGGTCGCCGCCCTGCTTGATGCCGGATGCGACGAGCGTGGCGGCGACGCTTGCGGCGTCGCCGAGTCCGAAGGCCGTGCCTTTGACGGAGGCGAGCGCGTTGCCCATGATCTTGTCGACGCTGGCGGTGTCGTATTTGAGGGCTTTGAGCTTGGTTTGGGCGCGTTCGATGTTGAGTGCGCGGTCGAAGCCGCCTTTTGCGGTGAGGCCGGCGATGCTGGATGCGATGCCGGTGATGGCGCCGACTCCGACTTTGCCGATTTTGCCGAATGCGCCGCCGATGGTGGAGATGATGCTTTTGCCGCTTTTTTTGGTGCCGGTGGTGGTGCCGTCGCTGATGGAGCCTTCGATGGCTTTGCCGAGGCCTTTGGTGCTTGGGCTGATGATGATGTAGCCGGTGCCGAGTTCCTGCGCCATCGTTGGCTCCTTCGCTTTTCGGTTATTCCTCGTTCATGTAGTCCTCCGGCAGGCCGAGGCGGCGGTTGAGCAGTGCGCGTCGCCTGTGGTCGTGCTGGTGTTTGGGAGGTGTCGGCTCCGAGAGGAGCGTGTCCGGTTTCGCCCAGTCGGGCGTGAGGCTGAGTTTCGACTGGCCCTGGTTGATGGATTGGACGAGTTTGTCGGTGTCGTCCGGGATGTATGCCCAGCCGGCGAGTGCGGCGAAGCTGTGGCTTCGTCGGTTTTTGAGGATTTCCCTGCACATCGGCCATGCGATGTGCAGGGGTGTGGTTTTCGGGTCGAGGGGCTGGTGCCAGATCTGCATCCAGTCGTATTGCAGGGCTGCACGGTGGTCCTGCCAGAGGGTGATGAGGATCAGGCTTTTGGGTCGGTCTTGCCTGCCTGCGCCCATGCGTCGATGATGCGGCCGATGTCGGCGATCTTGTCGCCGCTCTTGGTGTCGAGTTCGCGTTCGATGAGCGGGTATTCGCGGACGAGGTAGGTGAGGATGGTGGCCATGAAGTTGATTTTTTCCTCTTGGGTGAGGTTCTTCCATCCGCGGCTGACGGCGGTGAGGCCGACGATGATGACGCTGGTCGGCAGGTTAGCGCTGTCGTCGAGGCGTGGGAGGTCCATTTTCACGTCGCCGTATTGGATGTGGACGGGGCGCGCCTCTTCGGGGTCGGCGATGGCTGTGGGGGTGATGGTCTGGATGTTGTCGGTCATTGTTTCGCCTTTCTGCAATGCGCCGGCTGCTTGTGTGTGGGTGCGCCATGCCGCCGGCAGCAGGCGTAAGAACGGCGGCGTGGCGCACGTGGTCAGATGTCCATGGGGAAGCCGTAGAGCTTCATGAAGTACGGCGTTGCGGCGACGTCCTTGTAGGTGCGCAGGGTCATGCCGTAGTTCATCAGGTCGCTGACCTTCCAGTCGACGTCCTCGCGTTCGTTGACCTTGCATTTCGGCGCGTGCAGGAGCAGGAGGTGGTCGGATTGGGTGACGCCGGCGATGATGTACTGCGCGGTCTTGTTGCATTCGACGTGGTCGATGGTCAGGCTGCCGTCGGAGGCCACCTCGGTGTCGAAGTAGGTCTCGACGACTTCCTTCTTCGATTCGAGGCCGGTGAAGCCGATGGTCCAGTATCCGCCGGAGCTCCAGGAGAGCACGTTGTCTCCGTTGTGCGCGGCGAAGTCGTTGGTGTCGCCGTCCTCCGGGTGGATGGTGATGCCGTCCTCGGAGAAGTAGCCGAAGGGCTTCTTTCCGGATGCGGGACGCCAGTCCTTGCCGAACGTGCCGACGTTTTCGCCGACGTCGTACCGGTAGATCGCGGCTTCCTTGATGAGGTTGACGTAGTTCTTGTTGTTGCCTTCGGACGCGAAGCTCAGGCCGGCGGCGCCGGCGGCGAGCAGCTGCGCCTCGAGGGCGGCGGTGTCGTTTGCCATTGGTGTGGCTCCTTTGTTTGTGGTGTTGGTCATGCGGCTTCGACGGTGAGCAGGATGACGGTGTAGGCGAAGTCCTGCCGCAGGTCGTCGTCGTGTGTCTGGAGTGGTCCGGATTCGACGCTGGCGTCGATGAGGGGCCGCTTGTGCCGGTTGTCGAGCAGCCATCGGCAGATGGTCTCGCTGAGCGCCAGGGCTTTGGGCCAGTCGCATGTCCTGCCGTCGCCCTGTGGCGCGTACGCGCTGACGCGCAGGCGCATGTATTGGCTGACGGCGGTCGGATAGGCGGCGCGGTCGAGCGCGAGGCGCACGCGCGGCGTGGTCGATGATGCGGGCATGTCCCAGCCGACTGCCGCCTCGGGGATGGCCTGTGCGAGGCCGTCGAGGATGAGGCTGCTTGGATCCCTGCCGATAGTGTTCATACGCTCACCTGGCCGAGGATGCGGGTGAGTGTGCCGTGTTTGGCTTCGAGCGCGACCGGCGCCGTGGCGACGACGTTGCCGTGGCTGGCGTCGTCGTTGCGGTACACGGTGATGCGCGGGTCCCCGGCTGCGGCGCGTTCGACCTGGGCCTGCACGTTGTCGAGCAGGGCCTTGTTGTGCAGGAGCTGTCGTTCGACGTTCCCGCGGTTGAGGACGAATCTGATGTTGCTCATTGGTCCTCTCCTTCCTCGGCGTGGATCTTCACGCCGATGCCGGTGTCGCCGCGCTGCCAGACCTCTGGCGGCTGGGTGACGCGCATGGTCTGGCCTCGGACGGTGAGCAGGTCGCCGACGAGGATCCCGAACGGCAGGCCTCCGCGGTGGTAGAGGTTGCAGCCGTGCGTGATGGTGCGTCGTCCGGCGGTGTCGAGGCGGTCGTATGCGCATGGCTCAACGAGCGCCCGCACGGTGCCGACGGTTGCCGGCGTGCCGACGGCGCGGCGTCCGTCGGTGGTCGTTTCGTCGGCTCGGGAGATGGCGATGGTTTCGGCCGGTGGCGTTCTCATGCGTCTTCTCCCGTCATGGCGACGGTGAACATGCGGCCGCTTCCGGCGCCGTCGAGGTCGGCGAGCTCGCTGGATGTGAGGTACAGGTCTCCGTTTGGGTTGCTGTACGACCAGCTGTCGGCGAAGGGGCCGGTGGTCTGTGATCCCTGGCTGAGTCCTTCGGGGTTCGTCTCCTCGGCGACCATGGCGCGTTTGACCATGTTGCAGCAGATGTCCTTGCAGATGCCGGGCTCGGCCTCATCCGCCTGCGCCCATGAGGGGCATTGCAGGCGGATCTTGCGGCTCGCCGCGGCGAGGAGGCGTTCGGCCTTGGTTTTGTCCGCGGCGTCGAGCGTCCGCCAGATCCCCTCGAGGTCGGCGATGATGGCGAAGGGGCCGGCCATGGTCACGCCTCCGTGACACGCTGCTCGCCGGTGTCGATGTCGCGGGTGACGGTCACGCGCGTGCCGTCCGGGCGGACCGCGTCGAATCGTTCGCTGCGGTGGCCGGCTGGCGGGAACGGGGCGGGCTCCTCCGGCTGCGGGTCATTGGCCGGGGCTGGCTCCTCCGGCTGTTCCGGGGTGTCGTCGCCGATCTCCTCGGCCGGTTCCTGCGGGGTGACGTCGAGCTTCCTGTCAGCCATTGACGACTCCCTTCAGTCGTGCGGCGGCGCGGCCGGAGAACACGCCGAGGCCGCAGTAGAACTCGATGCGGGTGCGGTAGGCGGGCTTTTCCTGCAGTTGGCCGAGGTCCTCGACCTGCACGCCGCCGTTGGTCAGGCCGGTGACGCCCTGATCGCCCTCGCTCGCGCCGAACTTGACGGCGTAGATGCTGGTGGTGGTGGAGTTGGTGCCCTGGGTCTCGTCGTTGTCGAGGATCTCCTTGCCGGCGGGGGTCTGTCCGGCCTCGAGCAGCGGGATGCCGTTCCACTGCATGACGCGCTTGCCGACGATGTCCTGCTGGAGGGTGGTGTCGTAGGAGATGTGGCGCATGGCGCTGGCGATCTTGCGGATGATGGCGGAGGAGGCGTAGATGGCGCCGTTGGTGGGGTTGATGCCGGGGACTGCGCCGAGCAGTTCGTCGAGCTTGTCGAAGAACTTGTGGATGTCGGCGTTGGAGTCGCCGAGAACCGGCATGCCGTTGGTGGCGGCGTCGATGACCTGTTTGCCGGTGAGGCGCTTCTTGAGGCCGTCGAAGCTCTTGGTGTCGACGGCCGTGTCGCCGTTGAAGAAGGTCTCCTGGAACTTGTAGCTGATCGCCTTGACCTTGACCGTGGTCTGTTCGGCGCGCTGGTCGTTGACGTTGCTGCGGGTCTGCTGGATGAACCTGTCGACGTCCGCGTCGCCGCCGAGGATGACGAGCTTCTCGCTCTTCTGGTTGAAGGTGCCGGTGGACTCGGTGTAGGACTCGTTGACGCCTCGGAACGCGACGCCGGGTAGGGTCGCCTCCTCGTTGTAGGCGTAGGCGTTGCCGTCGATGTTCATAAGCGGGATGCGGTCGAGGATCGGGCTGACCTGCACGAAGGTCTCGAGGACGCCCTTGGCGAGGGTGTCGGTGGAGAGCTTCGCGGCCTCGGTGAGGTTGAGTGCCATGGTTGTGTTCCTTTCTGGGTTATTTGGCCGCGTAGGCTTGCGAGAGGAGCTGCAGCGGCGTCATGTTGCCGGCGGTCGCGGTGGCCGTTTTGCCGGCGGGTGGGGTGGGCAGTCCGATGTTTGGCCTGAGACTGTCCTTGAGCGCCTTCGCGTTTGCTTTGAGTTCGTCACCGTCGCCTTTGAGCCGGGAGATGACGTCCCGGCCGAGGCCGGTGTCCTTGGCGAGCTGGCCGATGAGGGTTTCGCGTTCGGCGGTGGCCTTGAGCGTGGTGATTTCCTTCGTCAGCGCCTCGATCTTCTTGTCCGCCTCTTCGAGCTTCGTGGCGTTGTCGCTTTCGTTGGCGTCGTATTTGGCGGCTTTGGCCTTGTATTCGTCGTATCCGGCGTATTTGGCTTCGAGTTTCGCTTTTTCCTCTTCGACGCGGGCGGCTAGCGCGTGGCTGAACTCCTTGGCGTTGTCGGTCGTGGTGTTCTTCGCGTTGTCGCCTTCGCCGTTGGTGTTCTGGCCTGCGGGCGGTTCGCCTGCGCCTCCTTGTGGTTCTCCGCCTTCGATGAGGAGGAGGTGGCGCATGAGGTTGTGGTGGCGGCGGGAGATGAAGTGCATTGGTGCTCCTTTGGTTTTTGCGCACGGTTAGCGACGCGGCGTGCGGGGTCCGCGGTGAGTGGCTGGCGCAGGATTCGGACCTGCGTGGCGCGTGTGGCGCGGCCGATTTACAGTCGGCTCCGTTCGGCCTCTTCGGTAGCCAGCCGGTGTGGTAGGATGGAATTACATGAGCGCCCCCGTTGCCGTCTTTTCGATAGCTTCCGAGGCGCTCATTTGATTCTGATGAGGTTTTCGGAATGGTCGAGGATGTATACGCTTCCTCTTTTGAATCGGTTGATTGTTTTGATGATTTCGATGAGTTGTTCGTCGGACATGCATGCGTTTTCGGTGTTGTCGATGATGAGTCGCGTGCAGTCTTGTTTTTTTGATGCGTTGGCCAGATAGTGCTCGATGGTCGTTCTTTTTCCGGCTCTGTCAGGTGTTTTGATTTCGATCCCTCCGGCCCAGTCCGCGAGCCCTCTCCGTTCCTCGACCCCGGTTTGCGGGTTTTTGACGATGGTGTAATCGATTTGGAATGCTGGCGTCACTCCATGTTTTCGGAGTCGGTTTGCAGTGCGGATCTCTTGTGGCCGTGCGGTTTCGGTCTCGCGTTTCAGCTCGTCGTTGGGGAATGTGATTGGAGGTGGCGTGCCGGTGTTGAGCCATGTGCGGTCGCGCCATCGCATTTCGGCGAGTTCGAGGTCGCGTTTCCATTTCTTGTATTCGGGGGCTTTGGCCTTCTCCTTGTCGGAGAGGGCTGAGAGGTATTCCTTGTACTTGTCCTGGGTGGTGAGGCTGGATATGGTGTCGGCGCATGACTTGTATTGCCTGTAGAGCGCGTCCGGATCGTAGCCGGCGATGTGCCGCTCTCCCCATGACGGGACGACGTTGCAGTCGCATCGGCCGTTGTGGAAGCCGCCGCCGAGGCTGGCGGTCTCGCGTGTCAGGTATACGAAGCCGCGGGATGCGAGCATGACGCAGAACTCGCACGTCTCCCCCACCGGCACCCTGGCCCATCGCGGTTTCGATGGGTCTGATCCGATTTGGTCGAGCATGCCGATGCGGCTGCTTGTGGAGACGACGTGCTGCAGGTATGTCTTCCATTGGTCGATGGCCACGTGTTTCGGCCAGAGGTCGTCGATGCGCAGGCCGTATTTGTTGTGGACTTGGCCGTTGGCGTCGGGGATGACGTCTTCGTATCTGAGTCCTGGATAGTCGGTGTTGTTGGAGCCTCCGGCGAGTTTCCAGACCGCGCGGCCGGCGTCCGGGAGTGGCTGGCGGTCGAAGTCCGGCAGGTCATTGCCGAGGTAGTTCGACCATTCGCTTCGGATCTGCTCGAAGTAGTCGGCGGCGGCCTGCGCGGCCTTGTCATTGTAGCTTTCCACTTCTTTGCAGGCGGCTTCCCATCGGCTTTCGTCGTCCGGATACCAGTGTTCGTCGCCCCATATCGAATCCAGGCTCCATCCTGATTCGAGTTTGAGGCGTTCGAGTCGTTGCAGGTAGGCGTCATGCAGTTGGTCGAGCCGTTTGTCCAGGGCTTCCTGCGTTTTCGGCAGCTGGCTGTCCGTTTGCATTGTCGGCTCCTTGCTGCTGGGTGGCTATGGTCTGGTCGATGCGGTCGAGCGCCTGCTGTGCTCGTTTGGCGCGTTGCTCGCGCCGGAGGGTCTGGCGTTGCCGGTCGCTCAGGTCGAGCATGTCGTAGGTGACGTCGCTGTCGGCCGGCAGGATGTTGGCCCCGACGAGTTTCACGGCCGCGTCCGCGGCAGCGGCGCGGCTTGGCGTTGCCGGGTTGCGCCATTGGCTGGACACCGCGGTGGCCTGGCCGTCGCCGGCGATGCGGGCGGCTGTGGCGATGATGCGTTCCCATGCTGGGCCGAAGCGTCGTTGGCAGCTTTCGGCGTTGAGGCAGAGTTCCTTGACGGCCTTGTCGATCGCTTCGGCCGAGCTTGGATTGTCGGTGAGCACGCCCATCGAGTCGGGCGGCAGGCTGGTGGCTGCGGCGAACATCGAGGCGGTCTGACGTAGTTGCGCGGCGTGCGGCTCGAAGCTCGCCTGGGTGAACGTGCCGACCTGCGGCAGGTTGCCCTGCTTGTCGCGCGGCAGCGCGAGGACCTGGTCGAGCATGATCTGCCATCGTGGTTTGAGTGTGCCGTCCTTGCCGCGGAACATGTCCTCGGTGACGCCCAAAAAATATCGTGGCGGGACGCTGTAGAGTTCGGCTTGCACTTCGCTGCGCAGGAAGGTGCGCACGGCGCTATCGGTGAGGCTCATGACGGTGCGGCTGATGCGCGATCGGCCGAACGGTCGTTTGCTGTCCGGCCGGTATGCGAGCAGTTCGACGGGCAGGCGGCCTTGCCATTCGGTGCGCGCGTACACGGTCCATTGCCAGTCGGCGCGTGTGCATCCGATGAGTTTGCCGGGGAGCATGAGGTAGCATGCGCGGATCTGGCGGCCGTAGGTCTCGTCCTCGTCGACGTCGTAGAGCAGGGCTTCGGTGAGGCCGTGGATGCGGCTGTCCCATGTGCCTGTGGCGACGTCGGCTGGGAACTCCTGGATGATCGCGGCGGGCTCTCCCCTGTCGGGCATGCCTTGGAGCGCGGCGACGAAGCTGCAGGAGTGGACTAGGGCGTCGGTGTGCGCGTTTTCGGCGGTCTGCGCGAGGTCGTTGGCGTCGAGCAGGTCGCTGACCTGTTTGCTCAGGTCGCTGCCGTCCTGGGTGGTGATGCCGTCGAGCACGACGCGGTTGGCGAGTCCTTCGATGGCTTTTTCCGGCCATCCGACGACGATTTCCACGTCTTTGGCGATTGGTGGGAGGCTGTAGCCCAAGTCGTGGAGCTCGTTGCGGCCGTTGTAGTAGATGGTTCGGATGCGGTTGCGTGTGCGGTGGCGGATGATTTTCGCGGTGAGGCGGCGGAAGGCGTCGTCTTCGTCGGGTGTCAGGCCGGCGACGGTGGCCGGCAGTGGTTCGAGGAGTGTCATGGCAGTTCGATCATCCTTTGTTCTGGTTCGTCGCCCGGCCGTCGGGTGCTGGTGACGGCGCCGTGCAGGGCGAGGGTGGCGGCGACGAGCGGGCTGATGTCGACGTCGGATCCGAGTTTGTTCCATCCGAACGCGCCTTCGACGCCGATTTTGCGGACGGTCGCGCCGGCCACGGCCTGGTCGAGCGGGCGCACGTCCGGTTTGTGGCGCAGTTCGTGGTATTGGAGCATGTCGAGGAGGCGCCCGCATGCCTTGCCCATGTCGGACGCGCTGGTGACGGTGACGTCGATGCCGGCGGCCTTGAGCGGGGGGATGAGCACTGTGGCCGGCGATTGGGCGTCGATGACGACGGCGGCGAGGTGCGGCCAGCGGCGGGCGAGGAAGTCGACGGGCCATTTGGTGCCGTGTTTCCTGACGCCTTTGAGGGCCGCGATGTCGATGTATGCGGTGCCGTCCTCGTAGGCCTGGCATGCGCCGATGGTGATCCATCCGCGGTGTGGCGGCATGTCGATGGCCATGGCGGTCCATCCGCCGGGCGCGCGGGTCGGTGTGGCGGCCTGTGCCCAGAGTTCCGGGTCGATGGCCGCGTGTTCGGTGTCCTGGTCCCAGATGCCGAGCGCTTCGCGGCGGAAGCTGTCCTCGCCGAGGTTCTTGAGCATGCGGAGCATGGCGGTGGCCGGGGTTCGGTGTGGGTAGCTTGGGTTGGCCTGGGCCCATGCGTCGGGGTCGGCGGTGTCGCAGTCTCGGTCGGCGCCGAACTCGATCCATGTGCTGTCGGGGTCGTGTGCGAGGCCGGCGGTGCGGCGGTTGGTGAACACTTCGCCGGGGTCGACCGGTCTGGGTGGCGTGCCCATGTGGATGATGAGCGGGTTTTTCGCGGCGTTGGCGGTCGGGATCATGTCCTCGAGGGCTTTTTCGGTGAGGATCTGCGCTTCGTCGAAGATGATGACGTCGACTGCGGCGAAGCCTCGGCCGAAGCCTTGTTCGCGGGCTCCGAAGAGGATGCGGCTGCCGTTGGCGAAGGCGATTTCCTCCTGGCCGTTGGTCTGGCGGATGGCTTTGCAGTGTCGTGAGAGGCCGGGGCGTTTGACGAGCGCCTGCATCGATTTGAAGGTCTCGGCCGAGGTTCGTGTGCGGTGCGCGGTCCAGATGACCTTGAGGTTTGGTGTGGTCAGGCACAGGATGACGATGATGGTGCCGACGGTGAAGGTCTTGCCGGTCTGTCGGCAGATGCTCATGCCGATGCCGCCGACCGAGCTGGCGTAGGTGCCGTCGGCGCGTTTGGCGAGCATGAGCGTGCCGATGCCTTCCTGCCATCGGTCGAACCGGATGCCGAGCCGGTCTGCGACGCGGCGGATGCGGCCGAAGCCGGTGGCGGTGATGCCGTCGGGGATGTTGAGGACTCGGGCGGCGTCAGATAGTTTCGGCGTCGAAGGGTTCGTCTTCGATGCCATCTGCCATCTCCTCTGGGTCGTCGAGGATCGGGTCGGGTTCCTTCTCCCGGTCCATATCGAGCAGTTCCTTGCCGACGGCGAGGAGCTGTTTGCTCAGTCCGGCGACGGCCGTGGCCGGACAGTGCGGGTCCTTGAGGTTGCGCATGAGTGCGGTGCGGCTGACCTCGAGCAGGTCGCGGTATGTGGCCGGAGCGGTCGGCTGCGGCGACGGTTCGTCGGCCGGCGACGTTGTGGGCGACGTTTGGCGTTGTGGTGAGTGTCTGTGTTTGCTGGCGAGTTTCCGGCAGTTGTCCGAACAGTATTTTCGTTTGGCGCTGGCGTTTTTCGGCATGGCGTGGCCGCATTGCGCGCAGGTTCGGATCGGCATGGCGCCTCCTTTGCCGGCGGTGGTGTCGCCGGCGACGATTTATTTTCGCGGGGAGAGAGATTGGCGCTGCACACGAGGTCGCCGCCGAAACGACGACGGGGGTATCCTCCCCTGGGCTTCACCAGTCGGCGGCCTCGAAGTCGCGTGGCTTTGGCGCGGCTGCGGGTTTGCCGCCGGCGAGGCGTCGTTTCACTTCGGCGCGCGCCCATGCGAGCGTGTGCGTGCCTTTGACCGCGTTGCACCAGCGGTGCGCCGGCCCGCTGTTCGCCTTGCAGACGCGGCCGCCGTTGGCTATGGCCACGGTCTCGTCCACGACGAAGCTCCATGGATCCGGTGGACGTCGGCTGTAGTCGATCGGTCTGCCGCAGATGTAGCAGTCGGCGCGGCGTGCGCGGTAGTAGGCCTGTACCTCCCGCCGGCGGTGGCCGTTGCGGTAGCGTGGGTTGCTCATAGCCACAGGGCGATGAGGCAGGCGGCGAACACCATGCATGAGCCGATGATGGCGATGAGCATGTCCATGCTGCCTCCCTTTTGTCGTGCCCCCACTCGGACTCGGACCGAGGACCCATGGTTTAAAAGACCGCTGCTCTACCAGCTGAGCTACAGGGGCGGGATAAAAGAAAAGCACCAGACCTCTCGGGGCATGGTGCAAGTTCTTTTACAGATTACATGGACTCATCGAAGTGCGCAACTATGCGCGATTGCGCACCTCGATGAGCTCGGCCTGGTTGAACTCCCACACGCCACGGCCCAGCCTGCGCGCCTTCGGCAGACGGCCACGCGCCAGCCAGTTCGACACCTGCTTGCGCGTGGTACGCAGTCCCGCGCGGTCGGTCAGCCAGTCGGCAGCCTCGGCAGGCGAACAGGTCATGACGGCACGGCCCGCGGCATCCACACGGCCGGACACCAGCATGTCCAAGTCGAGGCGCTCGCCGCATTCCGGGCACCAGCCGTCACGCATGCCCTGCGGCACGGCCAGCGACGTCGAACAGTCAGGACATTGCGCAACGGTCACCCTGCCGTCCGACGGCGTGCAGAGCCGGTCGATGCGCCTGAGCATCCTGTCCAGCCGATCGGCCAGCTCGCCGGCCGACGGCGAACACACCACGCGCGTCCATGACCTGCACACCACGCGATACGCCGGACGCCATCCCTCGACCGGCAGCAGCATCCACTTCAAATCCACGCAACCCGCCAGCCGAAGCATCAGGCGGGCCGCATCCTCATAAACGGTCAGCCAATGCACACTCACCGGCAGACCAGGCTCGCCGCCACGCACACCACCACCGCGCTCGCCGATGTGTGCTTTGCGTTCGGCGAGCGCGCGGAGTTCGGGGATGGTTTTTGCGAGGCTGGTGATTTGTCGGCGCATGTGTTTGGCGCAGGTTTTGCAGAGTGTGGTTTGTGCTGGTTCGCCGCATTGTTGGCATTGACTGGTCATGGTTCCCGCTTTCCGGCTAGAATGGTGGTTGGTTTCTTGGAGGTTCTGCCGGCTTGGCGGGGCCTCTCTTTTTATTCGCCTTGCTGGGCCATCTTGCTGATGAGCATGCGGCTGATGTTGTTCTCCGCGTCCCGCTGGTCGGCTTGGTCGAGCATGTCGGCCGAGTCCTGCATCAGGTGCGCCTGTTTGAGTGCCTTGGATGCCTGGATGGTGGCCATGGTGAGCGCGTGGCTGATCTGGATGTCCTCGCTGCCGCTGAGGGTTTGGAGGTCGGCGAGCGCCTCGCTGATGTGTTTCTGCAGTGCGATGGCCTGGCGGCGGATGGTTTCGGCCGCGTTGAGACGGTTCACGCTTTTGTCGATGTCGTTGCTCATTGCTTGTTCTCCTTTGTTGGTTCGTTCGTGGGGTCGGCTGGCAGGCTGCCGATTTGGGCGAGGGCTTGGTCAAGCTGGCGCATTGGTTGGGCGAGCGCGTCCGGCAGGCCCGTGACGCCTTGGACGGCGGCGCGGATACGGCCGGCCTTGGCGCTCGCTGGTTCCGCTTGGTCGGCGGCGGCGAGCACTTCGATGGCTTGGCGCAGGTATCCGTCGCGGATCCATTCGGATGCGGTCCGCCATTCCTCGTGGATGATTTCGGTGGAGTCCTTGCGGAGTGCCCATTTGAGTCCGAACAGACGTTCGGCGACGGCTTCGGTGCGCGCGTCGATCGGCGGCAGTGGCGGGGCGAGTGTTTCCTTACTCATGGTTTCCTCTTTCCTGGGTGGGATGATTTTCGGCCGATTCCCAGATGTTGTGCCAAAGCATCCGGATAACCCAATCGGGCATTCCGGTCCAGATGGTCAAGTGCGTCGAGACGGCTGAGGCTTTCCACCACCTGCCGCAGACGACGCAGTGCTGCAGACGGTGGCGAGGGAAGGTGCAACGCCCTGGTCCGATGCCGTTGCTGGCGCAGATGGCGCTCGCCGCCGCGAGTTCCTGGGCGGTGAGTTTGTTGAGGGTGCTGATGGCGATGTCTGCGCCCGTGTTGTTCATTGCCGTCTCTTTTCCTTGTCGTGTTCCGCTGCCCATCTGAGCAGGGTGTTGATGGTGATTTCGACTACTTGGCGTTCCTCGTCGTCTTCCGGAGCGATGTATACGGCGCCGTTCAGCGTTCCGATTTTCACTGTGGTTCCTTGTCGGCTCCGCTGACGTGATCCCAGTCGCATGAGATGCCGGCCGGGCCGTGGCTTCCGGTAGTGACGATGCAGTCGACGCGACGCGTCTCGGACAGTGTGACGATGCATTCACTGACGCCGTCGTTCGAGGCATCGGAGCATGTGGTACCGGTCGCGGCGATGGCGTGCGATGCCGTGGAAGCAGTGCCGCATCCGGCGAGCGCGACGCAGAGTGAGAGGGTGATGGTGGTGAGGGCGGCGCAGATGGTGTTTCTCATTGGTTGTTCCTTTTCGTGTGGCTGGCGTGGTGGTTCCAGAGTCGGATGGCTTTGTTGAGGCTTGTGCCGTCGACGTGGAGGATGCATTTGTGCCGGCAGTTGGGGCAGATGCAGCCGTAGATGGTGTTGACCGGTTTGCGTGTGCGGAGTTTGTAGATGGCGCCGAGGGTCAGGATGAGCGGCTGTGACTGGCGGCATGCCGGGCAGGGTGCGGGTCTGCGCCATTTGCGTGGGTTGGTGGCGATTCTGACGGTGTGCATTTCATTCCTTTCCGTAGACGGCGAGGCTTCTTATGCCGTCGCTCATGCTGTTGGAACATGTGTTCGGATCGTGGTCGATGATGTCCAGGCATATGCCTTGGAATCGGAGGCTGGCGGTGCCGTCCGGCCGGCGGATGAGTTCGAGCCGGCCGTCGATGACGACGTCGTCGTCGGTGCGGGCGATGCAGCGGCGGCCGATCAGGATGGCCGGGTCGGCCGATCGCCACTTGTGCAATGGGACGATGACGCTCACCGCACGTCCTTGCCCTCGTTCTTGCCCTGGGCGTCCTTTTGGGCGTCGTCGTAGCCTTCGTCGTACACGTCGTCAAGCAGCGTCTGGAACTCGGGAGATGCGAAGAGCGTTCTGATGGCGTCCTTGGCCACGCGCCTCCATGGCTCCTTGTCCTCCATGGCCATCTCGTTCCATGGGCGTGGATGGCGGCGGCCGTTGCGATACCAGCGCAAGTAGATGGCCTTGGCCACCTTGTTCTGCGTCTCCAGACCGATCGTGATGGTCTCCTGGTCTGCCATGATGGCTCCTTTCAGTATGTTTCCGGCGGTTCCACGGCGGTGCGGTCCGCGATGATGTAGGCGGCGAGCGCGACGCAGAGGGTGAGGATGATGAGCACGGAGTGCAGTGCGAGCCATTGGATGGGGATCCAGTAGTGGAGGCCGTAGCCGATGACCGGCCGGATGATGGCGTGCGGCACGAGCAGCAGTGCCGTGAAGGTGAACAATGTGGCGAACCAGTCGCCGACGCGGTTGGAGATACGGTTGATGGTCTGTTTCATTCAGGTTCCTTTCAGTGTGTGGCGGTTTCACGGCCGGTTGGCCATCCAGCCGATCAGGATGGCGGCGATGAGGAGGATCACGGCTGCGACGTCCATCACCTTGCTTCTTTTGTGGCGATGTATCGGACCGGATATTCGGAGAGTCCTCGGATGAGGCGCGCGTATTGATGGATGTCGCGGTCGAGGCGGGTACTGGTGCGGTGGGCGCTGGTTATCGGCGTCTCCCCTTCCGGCTTCACGTCCCACCCGGCGGCTTCGAGACTGTCGCGGATGGTGGCCATGTCGATGCGGTGGTAGTGCAGCGGGAGGTTCGGGCAGAGTCGTCCGATGAAGTCGAGGTCGAACTGCGGGTTGCTGCCGGCCGGATGGAGAGTGAACGACTGCGCGAGGCTGTCGACATATTCCTCTAGTCCGTTCGCCGTCGCCGCTTCCGTATATCCGGCATCGAATGCGTCCTCGAGCAGTCCGTTGGCGCAGTGCATGCGCCATGCCTTGAAGTTCTCATCGGTAATGGAGACATTTCGTCCCGCCAATCCGATGACGCGGTGGAAACCGCCGACGCACAGCACGCCTTTCATGTCGGTGCAACGCATTTCCACCTCGAGGATCCTGTCATGGTCCGGGTCGAGCCCCGTGGTCTCCACATCCATCCACAGCAGCATGTCCGTTTTTTCAATACCTGTCATTTCTTCTCCCATCGATGTCAAGCCGGGCGATCTCGAGACCTGTCAGACGTGTGGCGGTCCCGTCCATGTTCAGCCGCATCCACCTGCCTTCCCAGTCGAACACTGGAACGTCACGAGGATCCGCGCCGAGCGGCACGATCAATCCCAGCCGCTCCGCCTCTGCCACATGCTGGTGGACCCAGCCGTGGCATCCTGTGTCACCGCTGCCGCACAACTCGACGATGTTGGCGGGACTGTGCCTCACATCCGGATCCGCCGCCCGCCGCAGCTGACGGTGATGGCCGGAGCGTCCAGGCCAGCGTGACGGGTCGTGGATGTTCGTGCCGCAGCGGAGGCAATGCCAGCCTTGGCGTTCCAAAGCGATGCGCTTCGAGTCCTCGAACTCACTCACAACGCACTCCCTCCTGCATCAGGCCGTTGACCAGCACCAGACATGAGGTGCAGTTGGTTCTCAGTCCAGAGGCCATCGCGGCGATGCCGCTGTCGGCCTTGCCGCCGGCGAGCGCCTGGAGTTCGATGTTTGCCGCGGTTTCGGCGGTGTCGGTGAGGAGTTGGGCGAGTCTGTTGAGTTGTTTCCTGGTCATTGGTTGTTCTCCTCGTCTTCTTCGTTTTCGTCGGAGTCGGCTTCGGTGATGGCGGCGATGAGCTGGTCGAGGTGGCTGGTTTCGTCGTCGGTGGGCGTGTAGCCGAGGTCTTGGAGGATCTGGTAGTAGCCGGGGATGCGTCTGCTGATGTCGTTGACGGTGGTCCAGTCGGTCGGATCGATGAACCATTCGATGCGTGCGGCGAGGATTTGCACCGCCCAGACCGCCCAGTCGGGTTCGTCGAGGTGGTAGCGGAGTTCGGCGAGCGCCCGTTCCGGTTCGATGCCGCTGATGGTGGTGAATTGTTCGCCACCGCATGCGGCGTCGTTCCATGTGCTCAGCGCCTGCGTGTAGCCCTGCGGGTTCGGGTCGATGATCTGCAGGAGTCCGAGCCGGGCCGTGGTTTCGATGAGCTGGGCGCGTTTGATGCCGTGGAGGTTGGCGAGGAGCCATGTCATGCGCTTGTCTGCTGATGTGGCGGCGTATTCCTCGAGCGCGTGCCTGCGGGCGTCGCGTTCGGCCTGTTCGGCGGCTCGTCGGGCTTCCTTTTCGGCGTCGGCGGTCTTGTCGCGGCGGGTCCAGAGGTAGACCTGCTGCGAGAATGCCGTGTGGATGGATACGGCTGCGGGATTCTGTTCGCGGATCTTCTCGATGGCTTCTTCGGGGGTGCCGGTGGACGGGAACATGCAGCCGAGGTAGCGCCATTCCGGGTCGCTGTAGGGCTTTTCGGGGTCGGGGATGAAGTTGATGCCGCTGTCGGGCTCCCCGAGGAGCACGGCGACCGATTCAATCCATTGCCGGTCGTTCTCATCGCGTTCGATGCGGCGGAGAGTGTAGTCGAAGTTCGAGGTGCCCGCCGCCTGCGCGAGCTTCTTCTGCAGATCCGGACGGCCGTCGTATCGCGCTATGGCCACGAGCTGGCCGATGGAAATCTGACCGAAATCGTCGCGGGTCGCTCTGACCTCGTTGTCGATGCTGGCGGCCTTGGCCCTGTCTCGCACGTAGTCGGCGCTTCGGCCGAGCCGGTGGGCGACGCTGGCGGTGGTGGCTCCCAGATCGAGCATGCCCTGGATGGCGTCGGCCTCCTCCAACACGGTGAGCTGCTCACGCTGGCAGTTCTCGGTGACCATGGCCTCGAGCTGCTGGAGCGGGGTGAGGTCGAGGACGAAGCATGGGACGGCTCCGGTTCCGGCCTGTTTGCACGCGGCGAGCCTGCGGTGGCCGGCGATGACGCGGTAGCGGCTGCCGTGGGGTACGACGCTGAGGGGCGAGAGGAGCCCGTTGGCCTTGATGCTGGCCGCTAAGTCGGTCACGTCGCCGATGTTCTTTCGCGGATTGTCCGGGTGTGGGTCGATGAGGCTCGTGTTGATGAGCTTGATCTGGTCGCTTTGGTAGTTGCTCATTGCTTCTCCTTGCTGGTTTCTTGTTGGTTGTTGAGTTCGTCGGCGCATGCCTGGCATGCCTGCCACCATTCGCTTGGATGCCCGTCGCGGAGGCTGCCGGTGTGGTCGTATTCGTCCTCGTGCGGATCCATGAGCTGGTGGACGTGTTCGCAGTTCCAGGTGTGCTTGTGTGGTCGGGTGGGTGTGATGGGTTCGGGCGCCCATGTCTCCCACTCATGGAGCCATGTGTTGAGCCGTGGGACATGGCCGGAGCGGACTTGGCCGTCGTTGACGGCGCGACGGTATCGGCGGACGGCCGATTGGAGCCGGGCGAGCTGGGCCGGGTTCTCGGCGATGGCCGAGACCAGGCCTCGCGCCTCGAGGTCGGTCTTGCGGCCCTTGGCGCCGGCGGAGCCGGGGTAGGCTTCGGCGATGGCCGCGTAGGCGTCCGGCGTGGCGGTTTGCTTCGGTTTGCCGGCGGGAGGGGTCGGAGAGGGTATATCGGTATCGGTATCGGTTTTATGCCATGTTTTTGCTTGGCTGTCCTCTAGCAATTTGCTAGACGTTTCGCTAGCGGTTTCGATGCCGTTTTGCTCTTCGTTTGCTTGGCAATCGTCTAGCAAGTTGCTAGACGTTTGCTTGGCTTTTTGGTTGGCGGCCTTGCGGCGTCCTCCCTTGCTTCCCGCCTTGCGGCGCGCCTCGCGCTGCTCTTCCGTCAACATGCGAGGCTCCCTGCATATGCCTTCGGCGTAGATGGGACGCCATCCGCCGTCGTGCGATTCCATGAGGCCGGAGTCGATGAGCTGCTGCAGCTGTTTCATGGTGCCGCCGGCGTCCTTGAGGTCGAGCTTGTCGAAGTGGCCTGGGTACGCGGCCGGGTCCTTGGCCTGCATCGAGACGCCCTTGGAATGGATGACGCACAGCTTGACCCACAATCCGACGGTGGCGAGAGGCAGGCGGCGGATGCGCCTGTCGTCGGCCATCTGGTCGTCGATGATGAACCACATATCTCTCTTGCTCCTTCCGTGGTTCAGTCGATCTCGCCGGTGTCCGGATCGACGGTCGCCTCCACGTCGCCGTCGTCCATGTCGAGACTGCGGCGCAGGTCGTCGATGAGGATCATCTGCCGTGACGTGGCCGGTTTCGCGCACATGTTCTCCATGGCCAGGCCGGCGTCAAGGATGCGCTGCGCGAGGTCGGCGCAGTCGTACACGGCTTCGGTGATGGCATGGATGCCGCCCCACTTCTCCACGTGCTCCTTCTTGGTGTTGGTGTCCATGACGCTCCGGCATGCCTTGAGCACGACGGCCGCGGCCTTGGTGACCTGCTGCGTCTTGCCGATGAGGTCGATGAGCGTGTCCGGTGTCGCTTCCTGCGGGATGAGCGCCTGTTGTTCGCTGGCTTTCATTGCTGCTCCTTGGTCTTTAAAATTCCGGTTCGTCCGCTGCCTTGCCGAAGTCTCCGAATGATGATTGGTCGGCCGCCGGCGCGCCCCACGGATCATCGGCCGGCGGCGCGGCGGGTTGCTGTGTCTGCGCCGACTGTTGCGGCCTTTGGCTCCAGCCGCCTGCGCCGGTGTTGACGGTCGGCGGTGCGGCGGGATTGCCGTAGACGGGGCCGCCCTGGTGGCTGATGCGGGCGACCTGTGCCGTGGCGTATCTCAGGCTTGGTCCGATTTCGTCCACTTGCAGCTCCACGACGGTTCTGTTGGTGCCGTCCTGCGCCTGATACGAGTGCTGCTTGAGCCTGCCTTGGGCGATGACGCGCATGCCTTTGGCCAAGGATTGGATGCAATGCTGCGCGAGGTCGTTCCAAGCGGAGCAGCGCATGAACAACGCCGCCCCATCCTCGTACTGGTTGGTCTGCTTGTTGAACACGCGCGCGGTGTTTGCGATGGTGAAGCTGGCGACCTGCGCGCCCTGGCCGGTGGTCCTGATCTCCGGATCCGCGGTGAGGTTGCCGACGATGGTGATGACGGTCTCGCCTATGGCCATGTCACTCTCCCCTCACGTATCCGGCGGGCGCCGGGCCGAGCTGGCTGGGGTCCTTGGTCTTCCACGCGCATTTCGCGCGGAGGCATCCGGCCTCGCGGTCGATGATGATGTCTCCGAAACGTGCCGGAGCGACCAGCGTGAGATTCCAGCTGCGGTCATGGTTGAGCGCGCTGATGGTCTCGTACAGTTCACTGATGAGTTCGGCGGCGCTCATGGTCGTGCTGACCGGCGTGAGCGGCCATTCGAACCACTTCTCGCCTTCCGGCCTGGCTGTCTTGCTTGGCATCGTGTGCCTCCTTTGGGATTGGATTGGATGTCGTGCCGAGGCGCGGAGTCGAACCGCGCATCCAACCGCCGGCGTGACCTGAACACGCCGATCCATGGCGCCCGCCTCCAATCGCGGGCCCCGGCGAGGGCCGGGCGGGAGGAGAAGAGAGAAGATGACCCGTCCGGCTGGTTTTAACGTCTTTTCCTTGACGCGCGGGCGGTTCCGGCATGGCCGCGCATGACGAACCACGTCCATGCCGCAATGTGTGAGGAGCCGCCCAAGTCTTTATCGCTCGAGTTCGCCCAGCCATCGGATGAAGCGGGGGTCCGAGCACAGGCGGCGCATGATGACGGCCGTCGGGATGAGCACTGCGACCGGCGCGGCGATGAGATGCTCGATGGGATGCGTGCAGGCCGGCGTGCAGTACAGCACCCACATGGCCAATAGCCACGCCGCGAACAGCAGCTGGTGCAGGATGATGCAGGCAAGAACCTTCATCGTTCGCCTCCGTCCGTAGAATCGATGGAATGGGCATCAATGTGGTCACCGGCGTCGTTGGCGCCGTCACGGGATTGGTTGGCGGTGTCTCCGGATGTGTCGCCTTGTTCCAAACGCATGCTGGAAACAAGCTCGCCAAGGACGCCAACGACTCGGCGGAAGAAGCCAACGGGATCGCCGCCGACTCGAAGGGGATCGCCGAACACGCCAACGACCTTGCCGGCAAAGCGAACGAGATAGCTGCAGACGCGAACTCGATCAGCCAGCGGGCGTTGGCAGTCACCGCCGACCAGACGGTTTACAAGTGGAGGGTCGAGTACGATGGAGAAACTTCCACCGTCTTTCTTGTCAACGATTGCGGCAACATCGCACGAGACGTTCATGTGTTCGTCCGCTTTGAAGACCAGACCATTACGCAGGCGCGCGTCGACAAGACAATGCCGTTCTGCGAGATCGCGCTCGAAAGCGAGTTCTTCTCCAAGCAGATAATCAAAGACCAATCCGAGATCGACGCCATCAACTCCAGGAACGGCTTCTTCTTTGCCGGCATCGGAACATGCCGCGTCACTGTACACGTCACATACACCACCGAACTGGGCAGCAGACGCAACACTGAGATCGAACAGGGCCTGACCAATGGCCAGAGGCATTGATTCCATCACAGCTCCTTGTTGATGGTGTCGATGACGATGTCCACGAGGTCGGTCACGTCGAGGTCGACGTATCCGACGATGTGACCGAGCGAACGCCTTGCTTCGATTTCGCCCCATCCGTCGCCACAGGCCGGACGGATGGCGCCGCCCTTGTCCTCGAATCCCCTGAATATCGCTTCGACGCAGGCTTTGCGGATGTCGTTCATTTGTCCTCCTTTTCTTCCCATGGATCCGGCCACGGGGTATCAATGCGACCGGCAACGTAATCGATTGAGACGTCGAAGATGATGGCGAGCGCCTTCATGTCTTTGAGAGTGAAAGAGCGGATGCCCGTCATCTTGTTGCTAAGCGCCTGCCGCGTGATGCCCATCTCTTCGGCGAGCGCGGATTGTGTCATCTCGTGCTGCTCGAGGAGTGTGGAAACGATCTCGGCCGTATCCATGTTGCCTCCTGACGTTCTTTGTAACCTGATTTGGTTACTTTATACATCAGATTGCGACATTGTGCAACTTGTACACGCCGTGTTTACTTTGTTATACATTCTGGTTACAATTACAGGCATGAGTACAACAATGCAGCTACCGGTGGCGAGCGCACCGGACGTCGACTACCAGTCGATAGCGGTCAGAAACATGCAGATGATGCTCAGCGTCCGTGGGCTTAAGCAAGTGGACCTAGCGAATTACATGGGTAAAAACCGCCAGAATATGAACAGAATGATTAAAACCGGAATGAGCTGGAGCTTTAACGACATGGCGAAAGCTGCGCAATTCTTCGATGTCTCCATTGACACACTGATGCGCACGGATCTATCGCAGGCCGAACTGCTCGGCTCCAACAATAAAGGAGGTCTGCCTGTCGCTGACTCGATCAGCGACGGTCGATTACGACGGGGTTGGATACTCGCGGCCTGACAACAGTTGCCCAGGCCACGCGACCGGCCCTCTGGGGTCGAACATCATAACCCAGAGGTCCATGGTTCAAATCCATGCCCCGCTACCAATGGAAGGCCGGGAATCGCAAGATTACCGGCCTTTGTCGTACTCTCACGCTGCCGTGGGATGTTTGGCGGTAATTGCCGTTAC
>Ga0326511_10000159_pt1 | contig 54149 bp, 65 predicted proteins | sample 0_2496_0518_D_FD_203701 | JGI IMG/M metagenome (GOLD analysis project Ga0326511, IMG submission 203701) | Bovine rumen microbial communities from UC Davis, California, United States - 0_2496_0518 | ecosystem: Host-associated > Mammals > Digestive system > Stomach > Rumen | place: USA... | reverse complement strand
TTTATACGATAATGCTTAAACCATTCTCCAGGATTTCATACCTTACGATATTTATATAGTCGTTACCAATTACGCATTTATCAATTAACCTCAGTTTAACAGTTATCACTTAACAGTTATCGGTTAGTCGTTATTGGTTATCAGTTAAGATCCTCAATCATTCGTTGAGTTTAGGCTTCCAGATTAAAAGTCTGGACCTATTATTTTATTCTCTATAAAATAATCAGGTTCTAAGCTGATCTTTTATAACGAAAAGTCTGATTCACTGTCAGATGCGTTTTCCAGTTCCGCCATATTGCCAGCAAGGCAATAGTGGGATTCGAACCCACATATCGTTATATTTTGTATGAATTTATTAACCCAAAATTCAATAAGGGATCATATCTTTTAAGTTTTCCTGTTGCAAGCAAGTCATATCAAAACGTCAGATCTGTAGTCGCGTTACTGATCTTAATAGCCATATCAATATCCTTAATGAGCTTGTTATACTTATCCTTCTCGGATGAGATGAGCTCTTTGATATTGAGAGGATCGATAATCTCAACGGTGTACTTTTCAGACATCTTATCAACAAGATCAACTTCCTCTTCGCTGAGCTTTCTGTTTCCAGCAGCGCTACCAGCAAGGATTCCTCTTTCGATCTCGCCGCGCTTATCATTGTAATCTGCGCGAAGTCTATCGTATGCCCTTTCCTCACTAGCATAAGCATCTTCAAGAATTGCAATAAGGGTAGTCTCAAGATTGCCTGAACCTCTGAGCTGCTTACGAAGCTCAATAGCTCTTGCTACTGTCATTTCAGTCCCGCCGACATTGATCTTCGTCTCTGCATTACTCTGTACGATAGCCATGCAGATCTTGTTGAACCTGTTGATCTGGCTTGTGATAGAATCATATGTAGACTTAGCATTAGCCTCATATTCCTCTACCGTATTCTTGTTCTTTGTGAGCGGGTCCATCTTGCGCTTTGCAGTGTAAACAGATCCGCGGAGCTGCTCAAGATCTTTAAGGATCTTCTTCTTAAGGAAATCCCTTTCATCGAGAGCTTCTGTAACTTTCATTGTTTCAGTCATGTTATTTTCCCTCCTTAAAAATTACTTAGTTACTTATCTTTAATCATATGTATATTATACAATTAAATTTTATTTTATCCAAATACTATGGAATCCTCATCTGATAAATAGAATAACATTCCATCACCAAATAAATCTATTCCGTTAATATATTCAGGATCTTGGTTAGCTTTAAGAGATCTAGCTGACAGATCCATAGCTGCTCGAGATGCTTCAACTGTAATTGTATTATTCTGAGGTTTCTTATTAAGATCAAGATCCTCTACAATCCTACACATCTCCACTTTCGATGCAGCCGTTTTGTATGTATCTATAAGCTTATTAGTATTATCAAGCCATGTGCTAGGCTCTTCATACTCATCGAAGTGATCATCATAAAGCTTTGCATACGGACAAATTGTTCCACTTACTCCAGGATCAGAGTTAGATGAACTATCGATATCTACCCTTCCCAAGTGTGAAGGCTGAATGGATCTATAAGCATCTGATACTGCGTTAGATTTCTCGCCTATACCAGCAATACCCTTATAGGTATATTTCAGTGCTATTATAGCATCGAGATCATTTACACAGTTCTTATAGTTTACAAGCTCACAATTTATAATAGCATTTATCAAATACATAGGTGCTATATTAAGAGCCTGACGTATTGTTTTTAACGTCGCATTTTCACCAGCATCAGATATTCTATAAATACCAGTCGCAAGCTTAGTAGCATATAAGGATGCAATGTACTCAGCATATCTAACCTTCTTGGTTGTGATATCGAGATTATCTTTCTGTCTTAATGCGTTAAACTCATAGATTATCCATCTAAGAACCCTGTATATATCATCTTTATCATAATCAGCCAGCTTAAGATCTCTCTTACTAGCACGGTCATAATTAAACTCCAACGAGTCTAATAAAGACAATCCCTTAGCATGAATATCTTTATGAGCTTTGGAAGTCGTAAACTCTCCTCCTAAGGCACAAATATATGTATCTTTAATAAAGAAATCTGTCATGTTAGGAAGATGCTTACTATAGTTCATTATATTCCATATAGTATAAATATAGCTCTGCATAATCTGTGAGTTATCATAGAGTGCTTTATTAGCTATGATATACCAATCTCTTATAGGGAATATATAATTCTCATCTTTATTTACACCATCGATATTGTCGACCACAAATACTCCTGCAAGATTAAGGAATTCTACAGTTCCATAGAAACCGAACTGTGCCAGCATATACTTCATAAGGAGTACGGATTTTCTAAATACGTTTATTACAAAATACGTACAGGGGATAAGTAATCCATCGTTATCCTTAAGAGTTACAGTATATCTATATACCCTTATAGGGCTGAATACTGTCTTATATGTAATAGACTGTTTCTTAGAATTCTTGCTAGCTGAATTGTTATATGTACTAGCGTCAACTATCTGATACATAGCACTATATAAATTACCATTCAGCATGAAATAGAAGTCATCTATTATCTTCGGCACCGCAGTATATACAGTAAGATAATCGTTTACCAATCCATCCTTTTTCTCAACGATCTGCATGAAATAAGTAATCTTAATCAGATTAAGCTCTGATCTATTAAGATTAATATATTCATATTGATTAACCTTCTTTTTCTTGCCGTAAGATTTCTTTCTATTATCATCAGACTTCTTCTTGCCCTTATTGATAATATTATCCTCATATTCCCACAGGATATGATTCACATCATCATAGTTTGTAATCACCTCGAATTCCACAACCTTAATGGTAAATGCAGAATCTCTCTCGACGCTATAAATTACATCCTTAAGAGCATTGATAATATCAGAATCCTGCCTCTTAAATAACTTCCTATTGAATTGAGGCCTAAACTGCTTATTGAATTTTGCAATTAGTTCTCTTTGATTCATTCTTCGCCTCCTACATCGCCCTCTGATAGATTGATCACAATTTCTTCTCCCATAGGGTTAGGCGCGCCATCTTTATCTCTAAGAGTAAGCAAAATATCTATATCGAATGCTGTCCCTATGCTTTCTAACTTAGCAAGAGTTATGCTGTCTCCCTTAAGAAGACGCATATCATTCTGGAATTGCTCAAATTTATCCTCATACTGCTTCTTATCAACACCCTTGATATTGATAGCCTGTTTGAGACCTTTCATAGCCGGTGTACATTTATCGGATATATTGAGCTTCAGAATATTATCACTTGTAGTCATGATATCATTCTGTATGTCTCTTATAATTTCATTATTCCTAATTAGATCACCAACATCCTTAGCTTTGGTATAATCGATAATCCTTTCAGAACTATAATCCTCGGGGTTCTCTGGTTTATTTACTACTGCAACCATACCATTTTCATACCAATACACCCCGGGTTCTGTATCGGATGGTCTGCTGTTAAATGGCAGAACATAATCTCCGCCTCTTACTTCAATAGCTGTTAATCTAGGATTATACAAACTTCTATCTTTTGCATATTTCTCCTTCTCAATAACAGTATACAATCGTTTATTTAGTTCTACTTTCTTCATTCCTAAGCCTCCGAAAAAAATATATTATATGAAGACGCCTAGTTTATCTAGGCGCCCTCATTATAACTCTTTGGCTATTCTTAAACTTCAAGTGCTCCATCATCCTTGATAATGGTCTTCTGATGTCCATCCGGAGTGATACTAAAGATCTTCTCATCACCTTCAACTGCGACTGATGCTACGAAATATCCAGGCATCTCGATATCAACAGTCTCACCGGCAACTGCCTCTGCGTCAAGCATCTGAAGGATAGTATCAATTACCAGGCAGCATGCATCATACATGAAATGATCCTGCTCAAACTGGATAGATGCGATATCATATGCAACCTTATCAAATACTGTGCCGAATGCTGTGCTTGAGCAAAGAAGCTTCTTTACATTCTTCTCTTTCTCAAGATCTGTAACATCAGACTCATTGAAGGTCCATACGTAACTCCAGTTTCCGGGCTCGCTACCATCTGTCTCATTTGCATGATACTCAACAATTGCTGCAAACTTGAATGCACCAGTCGGGTCCTGCAGTACAAGAGCTGTTGCCTCATCTTCAGATGTAACCTTTTGTTTTGACAGGTATGCTGAAACTGCAGAGAAGAAAGACTTAATGATTCTCTCAGGACGATCATCATCGCTGAAGTCATATGACATAGAGTCGCCATTCACAACGAAGATGGAATGCATCTCTGTTTCCTCAACCAGCTTATTAGCCGCATTGCTGCTAAGCAGACCCTTATAATCTGCTCTTCTCATTGCATTGAGTAACATTATTCTGTTTGCTGTCTTAACCATTTACTTATTCCTCCTTAGGTTCTAAATAATTGTTCTTCTATATAAAGTGATCATTATCTCACCTCATACCATATTATAATATATCATTATTATAAAGTTTAACCCTGTGTAAAACTTTACATTTTTACCCTGTGGATTTCGGGGAAATTGGGAATCTGGGATTTATAATAATGACGCATACTTTAATGTACATTAAATAATATTATTATACATTAATATTATTTATTTCAATAAACTCATCTACAGAATATACCGGGATTCCATATTTCTGAGCTTTCTGAATTTTAGTGGAGCCAGAGTTTTTATCCTTAGCTACTAAGGCTGCGAGATCTTTTGTAACTCCATAGTTATCAGCACAATCAAAACCTGCATTATTGATAGCTGCTATAATAGCCTGATCTCTTGTGCCTGTAATGGCTATCTTGGGTTTCTTTATCTGACCTTTAGTATTGATTATCTTCTTGAATACATTAAGCGCACATCCTATATCAGTACCATAAGATATTAATCCAGATATGATTGTGTTAATCACTCCAGGTCCAATACCATTAATAGTACTGAGATTATTAGTTATCTGAGTATTATCCATCTGTATTAGTTCGGCTATAGTATAATGCTCAAGAATACGCTTCCATTTCTCATCACCCATACCATCAAACCCAATAGCACTCATAAGTCTAAAATCATTTATAGGATTATTCAGTATATTGTTTATACTCATAAGCATCCTAATGGATTCATTGGGTCCAAGTATCGCTGTCTTAACCTCATCAAGATTAATGAGATCAGCAAATGATTTAATACCAAGAGCTCGAACTGCCTCTTCACTAAATCCTTCAAATCCAAGATTCTCTAACATTGCTGTCATTCTGCCTACAATACGTTCCCCACAGTTAGGATTGCTACATTTAGCAGACTTACCAGTCTGAGATATCTCTATAGGTCCACCACAGAAAGGACACACCTTAGGAAACTCTACTGGCGGGTTGATACTATTGTTTCTATTATATTCAGTATCAGGTTTAGTTACATAAGTAATAACCTCATTACGATACTCAATATCAATCTGATCACCAATTCTAAGATCAAGCTCCTTGAATCTTTGATAACTATGGATAGTCTGCTTATTATGTATACCTCCGATGAACTCACATGGCTTGAAATGAGCCATTGGAATAACCTCACCAGTCTTACCAATATTAAACGTATAACCTAAGAATACTGTTCTGGCTTTCTTAGGTATAAACTTAATAGCCATCTGGTATTTATTGACAGAATTATCTCTGCCTAAGGCAGCTTTTTTATCTTCATCTAAGAATGATATTACCACACCATCGATCATATATGGTAGTATAGGCCTAATCATCTCAGCCGCTTCAGTAAACTGCTTAACCTGGAATAGAATGGATCTATAATCTCCTTTAAAGACACAATACCTATTAAGTTCTCCAGAATTATAGAATGCATTCAAGAACTCCAATTCAGCAATCCTAGGAATACCATCATATTCACTAAAATCTAGACTAGTAGCTATCGGGATTAAGGTAATATAATCTCTAAATCTCCATGCATCGCTAGATCCTAATAGACCAATAATAGCATTTCTACCATTCTTATAAGCTTTACCTCTAATAGCAGATAATCTTTCGATATCTCTCTTAAACATAACAGCTTCAAACTTTATGCCAAATGGTTCATATGCAGATAGATCTGGTATAGCTCTATCAAATCTATACCCTCCCAATATAGGCGTAAGATCTGTTGCTACATTATCTCCAGTATCGCCTCTAGAGAGAGCTGTTTTGATTCTGCCATTCTCTATTTCTGCTTCGACACTAACACCATCATATTTAAGCTCGCCAACCATCATGAATTCTTCATCTGGCCTAATTATACCCATATCCATACACTTATGAATATAGTCCCGCTCGAATATATCTACAGATTTATCATCATATATACCAAGTTCTCTGGCTTGCTCATTGAGTACACATTTACATTTATCAAGAGTGCCAACAAGCTGCGGATATTTATGCTGGGTATTTATTAATCTCTTCTTAATTGGTTCTCTTACTATAGTACACATCTGTTTTCTTCTTGTATGCATATTCCTATTATTAGAACCAACGTCAAAGAGCTCATTGAATGTAAGACAACTGTGATAGAGAGGATCATAGAATAGATTATTCGGATCTTTCTCTACAACTCTACACATAACTTTGCGTTCTAATCTTTCATTCTCAGCTTGCTCATTCGGAGCCTGCTTTATAGAAGTCGATCCAACCTGATAGTTTGGATTATACTGTCTATATTTTATAATCAGCCTATCATATAAACCATCATCCAATGGCAATACAGTATCGCTAGTCTGATTATACATAATATTACTTATTCTTAATATAAGATCGCATATTATCAGATCATATTCGGTAAGATCGCCGGGCGTATCTAATATACGCCCAGCTTCTTTACTTACTTGATTCTGAAATTCTACGGATCTTACTACATCGAATTTAGCATTATTAACTATATCTTCTAATACAGCTTGTAATGTAGATACATCCATAATTATTTCTCCTTTTTATTACGAATTGGTTTACCAGTTTCCTTATCGATGATCTTGCACATAACCTTCTTAACCATAGGATTCTTCTCGTTTCCTCTTCTGTGCTGGGTTATGGCATTGTATTTAAGCTCTAATTCATCATCATGATAATTCATGATCTCCCTAATATTTGTCTTAGGTTTATGATCCCTAGGCTGTACAACCTTACACATTACATACTTACACATCTGCTTCTTAACCTTAGGAGTTTTCTCGAATAATAACTCTAACCCCAAGGTCTCTAACAAAGCATTTATAATTTCAGCATTTCTGTTCTTAGAAACATCATCAAGCTGAATATTGTAATTATATGGATCTCCAATAAGCAACTGCTCAAACAATCTTCTAGCCTGTGGAGATGCTGCATAAAGTAGCATATTCATAACCACATATTGCATACCCATATGTGCCATATCACCAGACTCCATAGGACCAAACATAATCGGAGTCTTAGTATACTTAGCTTCATACATCTTATTGGCTTTAGATCTCGTGTTAAGATTCTTAAGATTAGTCGCCGCTAGAGATGTAACAGAGAACTTCTCCTCAGCATATTGCTTCAATCTATAGTTATAGATATCTCCAACAACTAAATTTCTTCTGGTTCTTATAAATCTATAGTTACCATTAGAATCTATTTGCGGTACATATACCTTATACTGCTGGATTTGCGGGAATGCTTCATAGATTTTAGCAATCGTATTGATATTCACCAATGTTGTGAATGGTGGAGTATCTAATATGATTCTGCCTTCGGAGATAAGCATATCTGCGAATAGAGTAGCCTGCTGCTCATCATAGAAATCTATCGGTCCCATCATGAAGTTTGCTAAATCCTTATCTATCATAGATACAAACTTATACCACATTAGGCATATCTCTGTCACATCATAAACTCCCATCTTGAAGAGATCTATTAATCTCATACCTATGAAGTTTAGTGATAACTCATGGAGCTGACCAATATTCTCTCTATTGATACAGGTAGACTGATTCTTGATAATATCTACAATCTTACCATTATCCAGTCTAGGCATCATATAATCCGGATAGATCTTGGAAACAACACCTTTACCACCATATCTATCAGCCAGCTTATCACCAGAACACATCGGCAGTTCATGTACAACAGTTACTTTCATAACCACATTAGTAAACAGGTTATTATCAAAGAACTGCTTTCCAGCTGTGATATCTCTACATGTAGAATACAGAGCTTGCAACCTATCAGACATCTGTCCATTCATGGCTATAGGTGCAATGAGATCATTAATCTCTTTAGAGAATCTGAGCTTCTCCTGATAGTAGAAATACAACTGCTGGTTATAATATGAATCGCCAAGTGCTTCCATATTATTACAATACACATCGATATCGGCTACGACTCCATCGAATAAGATATTCCTATCAGATATCATTGGCTCTTTTAATCTAGCCCTAGATAAGCTATAGAGGATAGTACTATTCTCAATTCGTCTAATCGCACAGAAGATCCCGTCCTTAATCTCCTCGCCAATGTCAGGAAATGACTTATAGATATCTCCATTACCATAGAGATCTAACAATACATCATTATCATTTATTGCTATATCAGTCTTTTTAACTAAAGAAGTTCCGAGCTTCTTAGCGCAAGTCTCTGATATAATGACAGAGTCCTCCATATTCTGAGCACATGATAAATATAATGTAAGCAAGTTTACACCATTCATCTTATTACCATACTCATCGAACCCATTGCTTGTTTTGATGATGGATTCCTTAGAAATATGATTCCCAGGAGCCAATCTGTCAATAACGTTATTATTCCAAAGATAGCCATAAGATTCTGTATTATGCTTATAGCTTATCCTCTCAATATAATCATATACACCAGTTGCAGTATCTCTTATAATAAGATAATAATGATGCCCTGGCTTAAAACTGAATTTCTCAACCTTATAGACAACCTCATAATCAGCATCACTCTCTATATAAGAACTACTATTATAACCAAATTCGTTCTCATAACCAGTGACTACATTTGCCATCTCTGGGTTGTTCAGGTTAAGGAAATGCTCTACATGTACAGAGTTCATTAACGCTCTAGATCCAGAATTAGACGGTCTGAATGGCTGCATTAATAAACGTCCTAATAACTGATTGTTATCGTCAAGCTTTTCAACTGCTTTGTTGATTTTATCTTCCAAATCAAAGCCTGTCATGTAACCTTCCTCCTTTATTGTTGCATTATTAGCGAGGGTAAGTTTAGAACTTACCCAACACTAATTATATAATATATCATTATTTCTTAGATTTGTCAACAATATGACACATGGTCTTACGCTCATTACATTTTCTATTGATATACTCATCAATAGACTTGACAGGCACCTTCCAAACAGTACCGATCTTAAACGCGTCTATTTCCCCACTGGTCAGCAGATTATATGCAGTATTCTTTCCAATACTCATTAGCTCACATAAGCCATCGATTTCAACCACCATTTTATTATCCATAATATCTCCTTTCTTTACGATGCTATCCTATGCTCTTCATTAAGCTTATTCAAAATAGCCTGGTAAGGAGTAACTGTCTCAAATCTCATACGCTCCTCTTCCTTCTGTCTCTCAAATTCATTAATAAGTGTTGTGGTCAAGAACTCATAGCATAATGAAACAAATTTGTTATAGAACTCCTTATCCTGATAAAGAACTGTTTTGAACTGCCGCTGTGAGAACTTAGTTTCACACCCAGGGATAGTTAAATAAGCACCAGACCCACCGAGAAGATTATTATCCTTAAGAAGCATAAACAAGCTTAAGTCAGGATCATACCCAATCTCTTGATCAAATACCAGCGTACATCTAGCCTTAGAGGTCTTATTAGTTCTAGACTTAACGATATCCAGATCTACTAGAGAACCAGTAATACCAAAAGACTTATCAGGACTAAGCTTCTCCCTCTGGTCAAGCCTAAAGATGTTATTCTGAATATATGTAAGATCCTTGCCGCCGGAAATGTGCTCTAATTCCTTGAGGTATGGCAGCTCAGGCTTTCTATGACCGTAACCAGTATGGATATATGTAGAAATATGATTGATAAGAAGCATAATAATATTAGCTTGCCTACACATAGGAACCATTCTAGTATAGTAATCAGAATTCGCTTTAGCGTTTGTAGCGCCGTCCATGTTGCTTGCATCTTCTCTCTCCAAATTCACATCAGACATTACCATCTTTACAGAGTCTACAATAATAATTGTAGGGACATACTTCTTTATAGGATTGCCGCGCATATCAGATAATCCAGTATCATAAGTATAAGCAGCCTCATTAGAAATCTTAATATTATAAATCTGCTTTACTCTAGCAAACAAAGACTGGATAGTAATACCAGAATCTCTAATTACAAACCTATTAGTGAATTCCTCATTGGTACGGAATCCAGAAAGGTTCTTAATACGCTGGATATTGGTACCAACCTCAGCTTGCTCATAGAAACAAACCGATCCAGGAAACTGCTTAATAATATTACAGCCTATCTGAGTGGTAATAGTTGTCTTTCCTAGACCTGAGTCTGAGATAAACATATTGATAGACCCATCTGATATACCTAACTCGAAGCGTCTATTTCCATCGATCTCCTGGATATAACCATTAGCAAAATCAAGATTAAGAAATCCTGTCGGATAACTTACACTGTAACTCATCTCTGTCTTCTGCGATATATCTTTGGTTTTCTTCATCTGCTCTCTAAAAGCAGTCGATAATAGGGTCGCCGCCATAATTCATATCCTCCTTAAATATAAATTCTATTAGTAGAATGTGTAATAAAAAATATTTTTTTACAAATTTATTTAATTATTTGTAATAAGATATAAAGAGGTTATTTTATCAAAAAATAATACCCTAAGCCTAAGCTTAGGGTTTATCTTTATTCTTCTATTACTTCATATGAATAGATGTTAGGGTACCATGAAAATATATGCATTCTTATACCCCTAGTATGAAATTTATATTTCCTTCCAATCTTAATATCAGCGTATATATCAGAAGAATTGACTTTACCGAGGAGTAAAGCGTCAGTATCTTCTAATACCATAACTTCTCCAGATTCGTCTTCGCAATATATAAGATACTTACTAGATTTATTACCATTTTTAACAGTCTTATCAGTAACTGTTAAGGTATAATCTGTCTGTGTAGTCAACTCAGGAGCATATGAAAACATAATTACTATGAACACTCCAAAAATTACAAATAAAGTACTTGATAATTTAGGATGATCCCAGAATATAAAGTCTGCTAATTTATCTTTCATTTTAGCCTCCAAAAAATAAAGTGGCTGCTGCTCTTAACCCGGATGAGCCATTTAACAATCAGCTGGCGATTGCACCACTTATTATTTTTACGGTACTACAGTATTCTCAACCTGGTTGAGTCTATATGCTGCTTCGTTGATTCTATAATAGTCATCTGATAATCTATTCATAGAGAATCTGACAGGTCGCTGACCCATAATATAATAACCCTCAGCGTAATTTCTAAGAGTATCATATATAATATCTCTAGGCAGATTATCAAGTATATCAAGAATCGCTAAGGATAATGCAGAATCTACCTCTTCTACATCCTCAGTTATCCAGCTATATTCACCATCTCTATGAATCGGAAGTACATCCTCCATAATATATGGGAATATTTTAGACCATTCCGTGAATACATCATACAGTATCTTGAATATCTCAGCAATCATCTGCTGAGTCATCAGTTCTTTCGGCTGTGTAATCAGAATGAAATCAATCCTCTTGATTATGATGGCTACATCAACGCTAGAATATCTAGCAATAAGCAAAGCATTGGCTAGATTATCTGATAATCCTAAGCCCAACAGTCTAGGCAACATAGCTCTGTTTATAATCCTAGATATTGTTCTCATCTTATCTAGAACATGAGGATCTTTGAGAACATATCCATTATTATCAGGAATTGTCATATACTCATAGATAATAGTATTAAGCCTGACAATTTCATCAGGATTGAAGAATCTCCGATCTTCAAGAACTGTAATTAATGAATCCAAGAACTTAGGATCTTGGAAGCATCTTACGTGGGTTACTCTGTTGTAACCATTGAACACGCTAGCTAAGATATTATCGAAATTATAATTGATAAACTTAGCAAGCTCTGCATCATTCATGTTATCCACATTCTCTATAGTCTGAAGTAATACAGACTTATTGAATGATGGATTCTTCTGTGGAACATACGTTACCATGGTTCTTTTTTGATTCTGATCACGTTCTTTAACGTCATTCCAAAACTTTTCCGTCACCATTGTATCACCTCTTTTGATTTTATGTCAGTGAATTAATTAAAGTATACGGATGGGCCATAATGGACCCATCCGCGTTACTTATTAATACTCACTTAAACCATCATTATCCTTCGCATTCTTTATAGTTACCGTATTATTAACCGGTTTCTTACTTCCACCAAGAGAGTTGAATGACATCTTTGTAGGTCTCTTCCTGGTCTTGACTCCCATGTTAAACTCATCTGTATCATCAATATCCAGATCAGAGAAGATATCATTCATAGACTTCTGCTCCTTATTCATCTTAGCTTTAATAGCCTTGTAATGATCAGAAATCTCACGGATACCTCTCTCAGGGAATGGAATACCAGAAACCATAATATCTACATACTTATCAGGACCACCATCATTCTGTACGTGGCGGAATGTCTCTACAGGCTCACCAGTATACCTCTTGATAACACTATATGTATCATCAATATACTCCTGAGCGTAGTCGTCTGCATTAACAATGATAGACAACCTCTTACATGCAGCATCATATCTAAGGCACTTGCTGTTATCGAATACCTTAATGACCGCATCATTAAACTGGTCCTTATTTTTAATTGGTGCCATATCAATGGTTTTGATATCCATGTAACCTGTAGTGGTTGTTGCCTTATATCGGTCTGTATCGTCGATATTCTGCTCAGACGGTATTGTTTTGCTACCAATGATGATCTCAAGCTGATGAGCAAACTCTTTATTCGCAGCTTCCTCTGCCTTAGAATAACTTCCTGTATAATCCAGGAATTGATCATTCATAATAGTATGTAATATTACATTGTCGCCAATTCTCTGGAAGAACTTGAGAGTATTATCTACGCCTCTGATTTCATCCTGGAAGCCGATCAGTGCAAATACATGCACAGGGATATCCATCTGATTGAAATACTGTACTAATACAGGTGTAGCGCCACAACCTGTGCCACCCTCAGTAGATGTAACGAGAACTATCTCATTAACGTCTTCCGGAACCATGGAATAGAAATCGATCTTCTCATTCTGTATCGCATCTACCATAGCTTCATAACCCTTATCGGGCTCTTTACCACAACCGCCACCAAGCGAGCTAGAGAACTGTACAATCATATCCTTTCCAATCTTGTACTTCTCAGGAATATCCTTAGTGGTTGTATTGACAAGCTTGACTCTTTCCTCAGCAATCTTGCCTTCCTCAATAGCTTCGATAGCTGCTTTATTACCAGCAGCACCAATGCCAAAAATCATTACGTTCATCATTTTAAAAGTACCTCCTCTTAAATAACCTGTCCTATCTGGACTATATCAAGCTGCATTTTCTTCCTCTTTCCACCGACTTCTATAAACTTAGTCAGTGTTATACGAGTGCCGTTTTAACGACTCGATCTGCATCTTTAAATAATTCAGCGATAGTAGATTCATTATCGAACCCATCTACCTCTTTCTCAAACACTAGTTTCATTGTTACTATGTAACCTCCTTAATGAATTGTTGCAATAGAATATCCCTAGACCAGATAGCCTAGGGATATATCTAAAATTCCATTATTACACTTGGTTCTTTGCTAAATTCTTTCATGAATGATTTATAGTTACTAGCATAGATATCATCTGGAACTGCATAATAGATTAATGGAATCTTATTATCAGAAAAGATCTCTCTAAATGCTTTCGCTACATCAGACGCTTTCTGTTTAAACACCCCACAACCAAATGCTCCAAGAATAGCAATATCTATATTCCTGCTAACCATAATATCATGAATGAATTTAATTCTACCATAGAGAACCTCATAGTTCTCCTGGTTTGTGATGTTGTTATACCTCTGTGCGATACCCTTGTTAGGTGCAGCACAAGTCAACACATCAAGATAACTTAATCTATTTTTATCAAAATGAATTACATTCTGAGAATAGATTGCTCTATTCATATATAGGGCTCTGTTAAGATGTCGCTTATTCCATTCATAGTAATCCTCCTGAATGAGTAGTACATTATATAGATTGGTCTCATGGCAGATTGATTCTTCTTGTGCCATTGAGCCATCTAAGAATCTGCCTCCAGGATTCTTATATGATGCGAAGTTTAGCGCACATATTATAGCATACGGATATCTTAATCTCAAACGTTTATACGTCTCCATAGTCTTTCTATTTGTTAATGTAACTATAGACGGTTTATACGGAGCGTATACATTTGTAGGATCGTAGCTATACATACTTGTGTATACGAAACTGGGATAAATTGGAAATTGCTTACAGAACTCGAAATGAGCTCTTGCTTTATTAGCATTAGTTGTTCGCTGATCCCAGTACGGAGAACCATTATAATGTTTTGCCATAATAGTCTCCTAAAAGATACTGTCAGCATCTGCCATGAAATACTCTGCTATAGGGATCAGATCATTATCCCAGTTCATTTCTTCCGGTCCAGACACTTCACAATATTCAAGCAAATTCTTCTGACATTCCTCTGTCAGATCACTCCAGTTAATTTTAAAAGGCTGCTTTGTTGGCATAATTAAATCTCCTCTCTAAATTAAATTTGGTTATTACCTTACAAAATTATAATATATAATTCAAAAAAATATTGGAGGCGAATTACATCACCTCCAATAACTTGACCGTTCGATTTACACAAATCTACTGCTTTCGCAAGGCCATCAAATATATGTACTTAGCAGAGTATATTTTTATCATATACTCTTACTTCTACTATTCTGCTATCCCATGCATCACAGCATGAGTTTACAGATCCTGAACGTTTGGCTCTGCTTACTAATGAGTGTCTGCATACTACAAACTCACTCATACAGCCATTGGCTACAGTAATACAATTGCTGCTATCAGTATCGCAGTCGGCTTTAACATCAGCCATGATACATGGTATTATTGTACCATTTTCCAACACTAGGTCGAAATATTGTCCTACTTTAATACCCCAGTAATTACCAAGGGCAACACAGTATCTACCATTTACCTGGCGTATTCCATATGTGCCAGTATAGGCATACCTTTGTAGTTTGTACTGTTTAGAGCTCCCATCGGTAATCATTTGATATGGCATCCAGCTTTTTTTGCCTGATGAGTAAGGTGCTGCAATTGATCTATATTGCATCTTATCTTCTGATAGAACCTTGGTTGATATACACCCACTATTGTCTTCCAGATGTAACCAATCCTTATAGACCCATCCGGTTACTTCAGTATTATAACCAAGTACCTTCACGATAGCAGAATCTGTGGTTGCTTTAGCTCTAACATTCGTATTGCCCTTAGTATAGAGAGTGACTATATTTTGCTTAGCCTTCTCTATCTCGGCTTTGCGCTTAGCTTTCTCTTGTTTCTTCTTGAGTTCTTCGCGAGCTGCCTCTTCTTCAGCTTGCTTCTCAACTTTACGCATATTAAGAGCCATCTCTTTGGTAACTCCACCAAGCACATTAAACTCTAACTCATCTTCGTTATCGTTAGTAATATTATTAACCTGCTCGGCTAAAACTTTATTGACGCCAGCTATTGGAGCTGCATCGGCCTTCTGTTGCTGATTAGTATAAACAACCATAGTGGCTGTTATACTTAATATTAATAAACTGCTTATTAACCTTTTCTTCATAAATCCTCCTTTTAAGCAAAAGATTCCGAGGAGAAGTTTTTACTTCTCCCCAGATTTACTGTCGTCTTTATTCGCTTGCTGTTGCTGCTCATTATAGACTTCTTTTTGTTTCTCATCCAACTCCTTGAAGACACCGTAATCCCCAATTTCGTGAATGACGCCAATCTCGCTCATATAGGATACCTCCTTTCGAAATTCAGAACTTAGAAGAATACTTTAATAAGTATTAATATATAGTTCTGTTATCTGTAAGATAATATCCTATACAAGTTTATATTATACAATTCATTATCAATTTAACGCAGCGATCGGCTGATCATATCTGAAGTATGTATTAACGTTGTCCTTATGAGGGCCTTTACCACTAGTTGATTTGAAGCCATGATTATAATACCATGAGACTAATGTTTTCTCAGGACAACCAATCATATCAGCAAGTTCCTCGGGCTTTGTATAGTAAGCAAAGTCTACGAAGTTAGCAATGCCTTCACGTTTTATGAAAGCATTAATACTGCTAGTCTTGCCACCTTTGTGACCGCTATAGATCTTATCTACCCAGTCTTCTGTATGAATGTATTCCTTTACTAACTCATGATTATAACCAATCTGCTTTACTGCAGGTTTCTTATCTTCAATAGCAGGTATATCAATCTGAGGTCTATCTTCTATTCCAGCAACTTCAAGAAGTTTCTTATAATCAAATACGATATATCTCACATCATATTCAATTGTAATCTTAGTGTTGAATTTGCTGATAACGATACAGCCATACTCATCAAGAGTATCCAGAAATCCAGGCCTGCTGAAACAATGACCTTTGATAATATCATTGATATCATCATGGCGGACATATAGCAAGTTACCGTCAAACATCATAAACTTAAACCTCCTATCAGGTTTACTGCCAATTTTGAGTATTCTATAGTACTTACTCTCCTTGGCATCTATAATGAGTTTCGCAGCTTCCTTAGCCCTCTCATTAACAACATTCTTCTTAACAATAGGCGCTGTATCTTCAGTATTCTTTCTAGCCTCAATAATCTCAGGTTCAGAATACCTTATACTGTCAGTAGAAGACGTCCAGCTCTTAATTCTCTCAGGAGTCATATCTACAGGTACATCCTTATTAGCAGATACTCCTATAAAGAACTCATTGATCTTCTTGTATGCATCCTTTATATGATACGCACACTCAGCACAAATATCATACTGGTTACCATTAAAGGTAAACTTCTCATAGTGCTCTTTAACTCTACCGCACTTATTGCATAATTTTGTTATTACTACCATTCTTAACCTCCATTCCGAATCTATTTTCTATTTCCTTTGTCTCACGATCATCAATGATCTGAAAATTTTCTACTTCAGTCCTTCCTGATGGATTATTTGTAGATTGTTTTGATACTACATATCCACCCTTATAGGCTGTATTATTGGGTATATACATATACACCTCCTATTTATATTATACTATTATTTATTGCTTTACACATATATCTCTTTATATTACTTTAAAATATAATATATAAAGCAAAAGAAGGCCCTCCGGGCCCCTCCCGAGTCCCCCTGGCGGGTTCCCTCTGAGGTCTCCTTCCGTGTCTCAGTTTTATATCCCTGCTATATATACCTATACAGCTATATAGCTACCACTATCTCTCTATGTTTCACTGTCTTCTAGTATCACTTTCCTTCTCTAGATTTCTATCTGTTACCACACGGCTACCTTCCTTCCTTAGCGATCTATTGCAAGTGCTAGGGAGTAAGGACTATTGTGATGACCCCAGAAAAAAGAGAAAAATAGCATAACTAAAGTACACTACCAAAAGAGAAAAAAGATTAATATATAGTTAGGTGTATTGTAAAATAATATTACAATAAATATATCTCTAGACTTAATAGCCTAGAGATATACCATATATTTAATCTACACGTTCAGTTCTCTTCGACTTAAGAGATTTAGTATAAGGCGTCATATAATCATTTTCATCCATGACTGTATTCTGGAAAAGCTGTGCTCCAATAAATGCAGCAGTCATATTATTTCTAGCCAGAGAATTATCAGGATTTGTATCAAGCTCATCTAATGAGACTTGACCAAGGACTTTGATTTTATTGATCATCTCCTCCTTAGCAACCATATCATCTCCACGAGGGTTATTGAATTCCTTAGACACAGCTGTAAGTCCTGAAAGGTTAAATGACTCCTGCTCATGGTCTGAAATCCTGGCTTGCTTAGAAACTCCAGTAAGCTGACCAGTCTTCATATCCCTAACGCTATTATCTATAATAACGTTATTCTTCTTAGTTACAAACTGCTTCATTTTTTTATCAGTAATGTATACCACTATACAAGGCTTAGTCTTGATAGCCTTGCCATTGGAGTCTTTAAATTTATATGGCATATATACCGATTCCAGCAGAGGAACTTTGAGAATCTTGTCCAATACATACTTTACATCAGACATAGTTGCTTCTCCATCGAATACTCCAGTTTGGAAGAAAAATGGGAATGGAGATTTGGTGATATACTTCTCGAATTGCTTATCATCCATCTCAGCAAATTCTCCCATCCAATATTCTTTGTTTTTGCCGGTTGGGTCTAACTTATCCATAACAGTGTAAACTAATTCTTCACACTCTTTTCTTTGCTTGTTCATATTAGTAACCTCCTTATATGAGTATTACTTACTTGTCCAAGCCTTCCTTAGCTACTTTATCTACCCCTAACTGCTTTAGGCTCTTATTCAACATATATTTCACGTCGGGTATAGTTGTTTCACTATCGAATACACCTGTCTGGAAGAATAAGTATGGAAAATTAGCTATGCATTTATCGAACTGTTTATCATCCATTTTTGCAAATTTCTCCATCCAGTATTCTTTATTTTTGCCTGTTGGGTCTAACTTATCTATAATAGAGTAAATTAAATCTTCACACTCTTTGCGTTTGTTGCTCATAATTCACACCCCCAATCATATATGCCGAACCAATACTCATACTTATTGAGCTGACGTTCAGCAATGTCTGCCATAAGTATGAAAGCGAATATCATGATGATTAAACAATCAACGCAGTATCCATCTCTTGTAATTATCTGGAAGCCACAGAGGCCAATGGTATAAAGCAGAGCCAATCCAGCAATAAAGCCATAGAGCTTCTGTCTATTATGTGCAGTATTCTTCTTGTAAATACTATTAGAATACATACTGCAGGCTACAAAGAATGCACTAATCAGAAACAGCGGGAAAGTGCAAAAGAAAGCCATCTTAGCAAACGCTAAGACAAATGAAATAACGTTAACTGTGAGTAACAAATTTAATCCAACAATCTTCATATATTTTTTATCCATTTTCTTACCTCCTAAAAAATAGGCGTCTCTCAGCTGTCCTAATATAATACGCTCAGACAACCAAGAAACGCCAAATTCAAATTATTATACAGTTTCAGTCAAGTTAATCAGAAGCGGGGTAAAAACTTCTCTATTTAATAACTGTAACTGCTGAGCATTCGCTTTCCCAGTTTTGTATATTTTCTGATAACTCTACGGAAATATCATCATCTACCATATTATTATCGAAGATGTAATCGAAGAATTCATTATCCGCATCACCGCCATCCGGCTCACCGATGTATATGAACTCACAACTAGGATTCTTTGCTTTTGCTTCCTTGAGGATATTAAGGACTCCTCTATCCTTGCCAGGCCAAGCGCAGAGAATCACATCGAAGTCAGTGTTTTGTATAGCCTCGATGCTGTCGACCTTCTCTACATCATACCAGAGGGAATCACTATCATAGTATTTCTGATAGTCTCCTTTATGATCATCAACCGATCTTACAATATTTACAGCATTGGTTTCAAGAGCTGCTGATAAATAACCTGAACCTGCCATAACTTCAAGTACACGCTTTTCGGGTCCTATATAGTTTGCGATATCCGCAATGAACTGTTCTGACACCAGAATCTTGCCCGACATACTGATAGCAGTATCCTTGAAGTTCGTAAAATCTCCATTATCCTGACCAAATATTGGAGGTTTGTCGCTAAGTAACACCTCATCTATATACTGAGGTATTTCACGGAGCATTAAACTATCCAGAAAATCTGGAATCTTGTTTTCGTACATGGCGGTTTGTATTCGCCCGTACTCTGTTCTGTCCATAAATTTCTTCATCTTATTCTTATCTTTTTCGATTAGTTGTGGTACCAAACAACTATCGATGGAGCCTTTCATTCCCCAATTATTAATATTTACATTTTACCCCTAGTACCATTCGTGTATATAATATACAACTAAAAATGCTAGTTTTAACATCCTCGACATTGAGATAATGATCTCACTACTTAGGAGGATACTATTATGAAAGATACGAAAGCAATCTTAGATATAGCTTATAAAGAATGCGAATCTAAGATTAAGGCTAATTATTCTGGATATAAGAAATATATTTCTGACTTTATGGCTGCTAGAGTTAAGCAGTTTTACGCTAACGCTCCATATGAGCAGGTTTATTTTACACAGACTGATGTGGATGATTTCTTCAAGAGAACGAAGATAGATGTGTCTGCAATAAGAAATGCTATAGCACATACGTACTATGCAGATATAGCCAACTTTAATCCTAGATACGCTAAAGATGAAATAACGATTTCATTAATGTGCTTGGTTAAATATTATCTTAAAAATAGATCTCCAAAAGATCTGGATAATACCTTGGTTCTTTTATCATTCTCTGGCAAATATTACCCAAGCATATGGTATGGGAGCTTCCCAGTTGCAGCACCGCAAGAACACATCATGGACTATGTAGTTAATAACATGGCTTCAAATAAATTCGATATCGTAAAAGAGGGTAATGTAATCGGAGCCATTCGGTCCATCTGCAACACTTGGATTAATACTTATCCAGAAAGATTTAGAGATTTTCATGATGACGATGTTGTTTATCTTATTCAGCAGCTGCATAATAGAATAAGATCATTCATGAATAACATTGCCGAGTTGTATTATGAAGCTTATAATAATAAGACTCTGTATATGACTTATGACTCTGATGATATATCTCAGGATAATTATCATCTTGCAGATAATGATGTAATGAAAATGGAGCGTATAGTCTCAGCATCTATGAATTATCTTACTACCCATGGAGTAAACTATGGTATTTGTAAGACTTCATCATCATCTGTTGTTAGAATGGATGAGCTTAAGGCTATTATCGATTCTATATTATCTAACGATAAGAATCTTATCCTTGTAAGAGAGTACATTACACTCATGGTTGCTACATATTTCCAGCAGTCTACCAAGAAGGACGTTAGAGATTTAGATTTTGTAAGTTACAGTATAAAGCCCAAGCCTAATACAAAAGATAAATACCTACTCCGCCAGAAGGAGCTTATGAATATTATGCTGCTTAATAATTCAGAGCATTTCCAAAGGCGTAGAGTTAGACCTCAGACAGAGGCTGCTTATTATAAAGCTATAAATTCTTATTTCGCATTAGTTATACAAGAAGCAATTAAATAAAAAATAATCCCTGTAGGCGCGAACCTACAGGGATCTATTTGGGATGTGGACCATATCACTGATCTACTAAATTAATGTTTAACTTATATGAACTTACTAGCGTATTCATATATACTCTGAGATATTCTATCTATCTCTTCCTGATTACCTTCGGCTTGAGCTTTCTGGAGATTTTCCAATAGTCCAGGATGAGTACTGAAGAACACTAGCATCTTCATAGTTTCTTCATCATTAATATCCAGATTTACACCCTTAGATTCACAAACCTTCTTAAATTTACGACTTGCAAACCAAAGTTTAATCTTGGCTGTTATTAGCTTTATTATAAGCATTTCGTCTCTCTTCCCATTCTCTTTCTGCGCGTTCTCGCTCTTCACGTCTAGCTATGACGCTGAAGTCTCTTGATCTGGTTTCCATATCCTGATAGGGTTTAGAATTATCGACAACTTTACACATAACTTTCTTAGCCATTTTAGGTTCATTTTGGAATATCCAATCATTATCATTAATGAATACAAGATCCTCATTTGGTGTATAAATAGTATTCTCATCGTGATATTTTTTATATTCCTCTTCCGTCCCAGGAAATTCAGTACAATATTCTTCTTCATACTCTGCCTTGGTATCAAGATAGCACCAGTGCTCTTCGAATGGATTCTCATCGTTTTGTAATAGAATACCATTATTGATACGATAGTGCTCACTGAATCCCATACCTGGCTCTTGAGATTTAATCTCTATCTGTAAGCCCAATCGCTCAGCCTCAGTCAATATCTCAGTAGAATGCAGAATATGATCAGCTGCTTCTCTACGCATATTATCCAGTTCTGTTCTAGAATACTTTCTAGAATGACCAATTATGTTAGGCTTCTGTGACTTTGCTGGATTCAAATCTGGTACTTGAGTACAATCATGATAGTAGCTTAATGGGCCATCGAACATGCATGAATGCACAGACCAAGCGCACTGTATATCTACAGACTGCGTACGCATCATTCCATTATCGTCAGGTTCATTTTCATAGACTTCAAAGATTCTATAGAAGTGTCTATCTTCTGTGAATCCTCTATCACCCTTTAACTTTCCGTAGTCATATGACTTATAGCAGTAATCTGCTTTTAAATAATCTATAAACTTCTGAACGCACTCTTTGCGTCCCTTAAGTACTATAGTAGCATTGCAATAGTTCGGCATTTCTTCCTCCTCAGAAATATTTTAAACCTATAAGTTGAGATACTGTTTTACGCATCTCCATATCAAGTGTCTTATTACTATCCATATAGATAGTCTTAGTTTTCTCTAAAGTATCTAAATCAGCATTTATTTTAGCCAATTCTGATTTATGATATTTAATAAGCTCATGGTATTCAGTAATCTTATTATTTATATCATCAAGCTTATCAGCATTACTTTGTTTATAATTATTATACTCAGCACGCTGCTTGTTAAGCTTTTCTTTCATTTTCTGGCAATAATCAAGATTAAACTGATTATCCAATCCCAAGTCTACATTAAATAATGTAATTACTATGGATTTATTGTGATCCACAATAACTACCCAGTTATGTCTCATATAAATATCGCAGATATTAGCATTAATAGCTTTCTTATTGATTGGAGAACCTGAATATATTAATTCTCCATACTCAATCATTTTAGATATATCTGTAAATATTTTCTCTTCATTATTAACTATGAATTTATTAATTTCATTTTTATCATCCTTATCAAGTATACGCTCAGCATACCTCTCTTTAGCATGATTTGAAATCTTTAAATCATCAATGTTCAACAATATTCCTCCTCTTAGAAATAAATATTCTCATAGTCTGCTTTGTTAAAACTCTTGGTTTCATGTGAAGTTGTATTCTCTAGTATTAAAGTCTTGGTATCATTTTTCTTGACGTACCACTCTTTCGGATCTAACTGTACTGATTTCCTGTTCATAAAATCGATGATCCTCCTACTAGGTTTCTTCAACTGAGCCATTTACTTTTTGCCCTCCTTTATATAATTTGGTTTTATATTGTGGGACTTTAAGAATCTTTCATTCTTTATATCCCTTGCATACTCTATAGCATTATCGCTTATAAGGAAGTATTCTTTCATAGTATCTAATGTAGCGTATACGTCTGCCATTTCCTCTATAAGCATAATATTATATTCTTCTGTATGACCATATCTTTTGATCTTGCTAATGACCTGTATAAGTTCAGCCATCTCCTCAGCACAAATCAACGGATAATAGAATCCATCTTCATTAGCTTCCTTAAGAATATACTCTGTTACAAGCCCCCTATCTTGTTTGGTCAATCTCGGTGCATTATTCCTCAGCTTCTTACGTAATTTCTTAGCAAATTTCTTGAATTTCATTTTATAAATCTCCTTAAGAAATACGGATAGGGTATTATCCCTACCCGCATGAATTACTTTACTGTTTAATGAACTCTACTTTAAGAATTCCTTCCTTGCACATCTTTTGACCAGCTGAGATTGTGGAAGCCTGTTTAATATCATCGATATTAATTTCTAAGACTTCATCATCTCTTGTAATCTTAAGCTTAGATCCTGGTATACAAGGGAAGATCTTCTTAATATAATCACCCTTAGCGAGTTTGACCACACCGTTACCGGCTCTATTACGTACTGACCTCGGTAATGCTGATTGAGTAATCTTATTGAACTTGCCTTTGTTAGTTACCACGACAAGCTCATCTGTCTTTGTAGTGATTACACTCATACCATCAACTGGCTCTTTAGTTTTAATAGATATATTACCAAGAGCTGTTCTCTTAAGATAAGGAATATCATCCATAGATATACGCAGAGCTTTAGTATTTGTATAAACCACAATATCTGACTTAAAGTTTGCTATAAGGACTTCACAAACCTCATCACCATTATTAAGATTACTGTAGATCAATCCAGAAGATGTGGTATTAATTACATCTGCCAAATCAATCTTCTTAATGAGACCGCCCTTAGTTACGATTACTAAGAAATATTTAGACTTCTTATCGTTAAGCTCCTCAATCATAGGCAAGTACATAGCACAGATAATATCTGATGTAAGCTTCTTAACGAGCTGCCTAATATCTGTACCAGCAGACCCCTTTGCTGCAAAGCTTATCTTATGAATTGGTAATTTAAATACCTTACCAAGCTTATCGAATAATAAGATATCTTTAGTATTATCACCAACAACCATACACTTAGCAGCATCACCTCTATAAGCACGGAATGGCTCATTCACAGGCATCTTTTTACAATAGTTTTGTTCTGTAATGATGACCTTAAATTCACCTTCGGGGATATTATCTGCTTCACCTTCAGAGACAAGTATAGACTGTCTAGGTTTACCGTAAGCCTTCTTAATATCTAGAAGCTCACCCTCTATCTCATCGTCAATCATCTTAGGCGTTGTTATAATCTTAATGAAGAGCTTAACCTGCTCGGATAAATTCTTCTGTTCTGTTTTGTACTTATTAAGATTACCCTTCGATAATTTACCGATTTGAGTATGAATGATGAACTTAGCCTGAAGATCTGTAATGTCCAGCTTCTTCATAAGCCATGTAACTAGAGCTTCCTCATCTGTAGCTCTCTGATTTCTTATGGCATGGATAATCTCTTCCACATCGCCAGATTCAAGAATCTTAATATAAGTTTCTATCTCATGAAGTCTTGTTTCTACCTTCTGGAGACGAGCATTATAAAGACGGAATTTAACACTGCGTCTATACTCCAGGAAGTAAGCTATATATGCTTTATAAGATAACCTCTTGATATCTACACCATCTATAACCTCCATATTAACACGCTTGGTATCCTGAAGAGATGTATTAGCATATAATACGGATTTAATATAGAATGGATCTGCACCCTTCTTAAGAATAATCCATATATCAAGCTGTTCCTCAGTGGAATGATCTTGTATATCAGAGATGCCAATGATTTTATTATCTTTGATAAGATCTTCGACCTTATTCATTATGCTGTCTGAGAATATAAGATCTGGAACTGACCTAATATGAAGGACATTCTGAGTTGTATCTATATCTACAATACCACGCTCTGTATAATATCCAAAGCCTGTATTACTAATCTTTTTCCAATCTGTGTCTACAATTTCGCATTTCTGGCAAGGATCAGGAATAAGAACAACCTTAGCATTGGGATTGCGCAATACTGCTATAGTAGCATCTATTACATCATTAAGACTATGCTTAGGAATCTCTATTCTTCTACCAATTGCAATAGCGAAACATCCATTAACCAGAAGCAGCGGGACCTGTACAGGTAAAGAGTCAGGTTCAATTGTATGATTATCAAATGTAGGAGACCAGTCTACTATCTGTCTAGAATCACGCAATTCTCCAATTACATGATCTAATCCAAACTTGGATAAATATGACTCTGTATATCTAGCTGCTGCTTGAGGAGCACCCTGAAGAGAACCAGAGTTTGAATCATAATTTACTAAAGGAACCTTAATTTCAAACCAGTTTGTTAAACATTTAAGAGCCTCATATACAGCCTCCTGGTTATGCGGATGATACTTAGCGATAACAGTTCCTGTAGTATTAGCAGACTTACGCTTGGTAGCTTTACTAACACAACCTACATCATTCCACATAGTATAAATAGCTCTTCTCTGAACTGGTTTTAAGCCATCCCTTATATCCGGGACAAATCTTGAATACAATACATATAATGAATAACGTATCATATTGTTATTGAATGTATCATGAAAATCAACTTGCAAGATATTATCTTGTCGATTAGTCAATTTGTGTTTCAATGTTTTCATTTCTTAAAAGAACCTCCTATAAATTCATCTTGTTACACATATATAATATACTATTATTTATGTTTTTATTCGAGGTATTTGCCAGGTAGAATTAATCTACCTGGCGATAGGAGTTACTCGTCTTTTGATGAATTATCTGTAGTTGTTTCTGCAGGCTCTTCCTTAGATTCTGCAATTACACCACCTGGCTCAATGATGAACTTAGTGATGCGAATATTACCTTTAACGGAAGCTTTATACAATACAGAAACTACAGGGTTAACAAACCTGCTGATGACTTCATTAGTCTTATTATAGATCACCACAGTAAAGACCTGGGTCTTCGGATCATAATTCTTAATGTAGCCAATAGCCCTAATTCTAGCATCATCCTCCTCAGGATCAATGAGCCTTCTGTAAGTACTGATATCAATACTTATGCTGTTGAAGTCCGTCTTTGCCAAGATCTCAATGATTCCGTTCTTTTCAGCAGCGGTAATTCCATAAGGTAGGTTCAGTTTAGCCTCATATGTTGTATCCTTCTGCATTTTCATAATATTACACCTCCAAATTCATATGCCTTTGTTTTGATTTAGTTTGTTAACTAATAGTAATTTAATGTACTATTTAGCGTATAGATTTACAAAAAATAATTCCCAGATGCAGATCTAGGGATTATGTATTAAACAATGTCTTCTCTTCGTATTACTCCGACATCTTTAATGAATAGAGCTTTATCGCTCTGCATATCTCTGACGTATTTGATCTCTTTCTTAACGTCTTCTATAGTGTACTGTCTGAGCGTTCTTCCCATTCCAGGAATTATTGTAGACTCACCTAACAACTTAGGAGCCATTTCGCCAAGCCCTTTATATCTCGTTATTCCTTTCGGTTCGAATGTATTGAACGTTGTCATAAACTCATACATTGTACACTTCTTATGGTTAAGCACAAGATAATTATAGTTCTTGTCTATAAGATTTATAATATCTTTAGACTCATTAAGTAATCTCTGATCACAGAATACAGTCTGATATTTAGATCCGACAAGACCTCTAATCATTATTGTACCATTCTCTTTGGAAACCTTAGTGAACTTATACTGACGTTCTATTGTCTTCTTAAACTTGTTGAAATCATTAAGTTCTTCTCTATGATATAATACAAATTCAAGAAGTAATGGATCTATGGAATACAATCTGCTTACATGATCTACGTATTTTACATAATCCATATTTCTATATAAGATCTCTGTAATATCACGCTTAGTCAAGCCTTTATTATAGCTATTCTTAATCATGCTATTTTTGCAGAATGAATCCTGTACATATCGTATATATTCCATATTATCAGCAAAGAATTTCATTCCTTGTTTTGTTTCCACTCCGTAAAGCGGTGGTTTAGCACCATAAAGCTTACCCTGTTGAATAACAAATGGGAAGTACTTAAGGAAGAACATCATAAGCAATGATTCAATATGAGCTCCGTCTGGATCTGCATCTGTTGCTATAATTATCTTCTCAGGTTTTAGTATTAATGGGTCAAACTTCTTATTGTATTGGTTATAACCCATGATACGCAATAAACCAGATATCTCTGCATTCTCAAAGAATTTCTTAACTGGTGTAGTGAACGCATTAGATATCTTACCACGTATTGGATATATACCCTGCGTCTGTTTATCTCTATTATTCTCCATACCACCAGCAGCCGAATCACCTTCTGTGAGAATGAGCTCAAAGGGTCCTTTACCGTTAGGTTTCTTATATTTATCAGGCAAGCCACTAATAACAGAAGCCGTGTATTTATCTGTAAGTTTAATTTTCTCACCCTCAGATTTAATACGTATTTCTGCCACATCCTTAAGATATTTGCATACTTTCTGCATATCGCCAGGGTTATTCTGGCTCCATTCAGATAATGCGTCAAGAGTAACCTGAGTTACAAATGGCTTCATATCCTCCTTGGAGAAATACTCCTTAGACTGGCCGCTGAAGAGTGGCTTGATGTGGAAACCTGACACCACCGCACGCAATCCGGTACGTATATCAGATGCATTTACTGATAATTTCTTATTGTTGGCAAGATAGATTTTATTCATATAATCTCTGAAATATTTTATAACTCCATCCATCATACCATCAATATGTGTACCGCCAGACGTAGGGCAAGTATTTACATATCCAAGAACTTCAGCATCATCCATATTCTTAATATCATATGTGATAAGTAATTCAACCTTTTGAGTTCCATTATCTCTTATATAATGAATTGGTGTAATTACACTCTTTTCACATACTTTATTAAGAAGATCATATATACCATTCTTATTTATAATATCTATATGATCTGGTCTACCATTTATATCAATCCAATTAAATGTAAGCTTTGTACCAACCTTACATAAATGAACCATGTCATAAAGAAGATCTATTATAACTTGAGTTTTAATATCTATAAATCCCATTATATCCGATGGGCTGAATGATACTATAACACCATGCTTACCCTTCGGACATTTGATCTTTTGTTCTTTCTTAAGATAGCCTTCCTCGAAAGTAACTCGCATTGCTGTTCCGTCCATACGATAACTTTCTGCAATGAAAAACTTACTTAGGAAGTTAGTAACACATCCACCCGCTCCGTTTTTTCCTGAACTATAATCACCCGAACCTTCAACTTTATCATAGTTTGAAGAGGAATGAAGTTTGCTATATACTATAGCTAATTTATCAAGAACTATACCCTGACCATTATCTTCAACAATTACATTATGATTACGCTCATCATAGCTTACTTTCATATTGTAATTATTTGTGTTTCCTTTCATGATTTCATCAAGACCATTTTGTACTACTTCACGGATACAATTAAGAAAACCAGGATTCTGTACTCTACCAATATACATGTCTGGTAATTTACGAACGGCTTCTACCTCATCCGTAAGCACCACTATCTCTTTTTGCTCATTAATCTTTTGCTCAGCCATTAGTATTATCCTCCTTTTCAATAATTTTACACATTTCTGTTCTCATCATTTTAGATATTTTATTTTTATCTTTAGATGTAGAATATTGCATAAAATTTTGAAAATTCATATATGGCACATCATTAAGTATTATATCATTACCATATAATTTCATAGCCATTCTATTTCTAGCATTAGCTGCTGCTATTTCATTACTATATACACCACATTTGTATTCGATATTATCTTTAATTATAGAAGCTTGATATGATGTGCTATTATGCACCATACAAACGCCTAAATATTTAGATGTTTGTCTATCTGCATGGTCTAATGATTGCTGAGCCATATTATTAGCCCTAGTTGCCAAACAGCAATATTCAGGACAATAACATTTATTATCCATAATACCTAATTGATATGGAATTATATCTTTATCTAATTGATATTTGCCTTTATTATTTAGCCATAATTCATAATTAGGTAATCTAATAAAGTCATACAAAAAGAATTCAAAACATAACCATCTATCACATACATATGTGCCTTTAGCGCCATACCAGCGATATGCTCTATTGGTTACATCATAACATCTTCTGAGCATATCTTTCCATGTCTGATACTCTCTTCTATAATTATTTGCTACACTATAAATTAATGGATAATAGGGGTCTTTTACTGCACCGGTTCTTATTTCTTTCATTGCCACTGTGCATAATACAAATCCAGAATAGTCAAATTTAATATCATACATTGTATGTGGTTGAAAAGCAGCACTATTATTTGCCGTTCCATAATATAAATATGAATTTACAACCGTAAAAGTACCACAGAATCTTGATTGATAATGTTCTGTAAACATTACGACTGTTTTCTTAGTAATGTCATTCAATATAGGTAACTTAGCCATTATTATGCTCCTCTTTATTAATAATTCTACACATAACTCTTTTCTTTGGTTGAACCTCCTTATCTACTATTCTACACATATTTACAGTAAGATTATTTTTAACATCATCTATATTTATTGATGTGAGATAATTAGTTAATTCCTGATAATTCATGTATGGTATATCATTTAATATTGTGTTTTGTCTGCCATAAAATTTAATAACGCCTCTATTTCTAGCATTAGCTGCTGCTATTTCATTATCATATACTCCACAATTATAAGTTATCTTATCTTTCTTAACCTTTGCAGAATAAGATTTACCCCCATTATGACTACATACGCCAACATAATTTGATGTATATTCATCTTGATGATCTAATGACTGCTGATTCATATTATTGAATCTTGTTATAATACAACAATATTCAAGGCAATAGCATTTATTATCAGTAATACCTAAACTGTAAGGTATTATATCTTTATCTAATTGATATTTAGTTGGGTGCAACATTAATTCATTATAATTTTCCATTTGCATAAGATCATGTAGAAAATATTCAAAACATAACCATCTATCGCATACGTATACACCCTTGCCCCCATAATTTTTATAATGGCTTGAAGTAGACTTATAGCATCTTCTGATCATGTCTCTCCACATATCATATTGATGACGATATTTTATAGTTGGATGATCTACCATACCTACACATGCTACACCATATATTATTGGATAATAAGGATCTTTTACTGCGCCATTTCTTATTTCTTTCGGATCTACATTATATAATTCAAATCCGTCATAATCAAATTTTATCGTAAATCTTGTAGCATATTTACTACCTTTTGTGTTCTTGTATTTATCAATTATTGTGAAAGTTCCGCAATACCTAGACTGGTAATGCTCAGTAAACATTACGATTGTATTCGGTGATACATCATTTATAACTGGTAATCCCATGGTCCTCCACTTTTACCTCCTTAAATAAAAATTAATTATTAGTTAAGAAGATTTTAAAAAAGTAATAAATACAATATACAGCAAGCCTGTAGACTATGCTACAGGCCTACATATATATTGTTCATACTCTTAGTATTCGACCATTTAGATTGTAACAGTCTCTTCCTTCTTCTCAGTCTGAGGAGCTACAGGATTAGTAGGCTGAGTTGCGGGCTGTTGTGCCTGAGGCTGAACTGTACCAAAATTGGGCTGGTATGCAACCGGACTCTGCTGTGCTACAGGTGCTCCCTGTACAAATCCCTGCTGAGGTGCAGGCTGATAAGGCTGTGGAGCTGCCTGCTGCTGCATCCAAGGCTGCTGAGGCATCATCTGCTGACCTGCCATCTGAGGATTATTGTTAATATCCATAGGATTCATAGAAGTTGCGGGCTGAGCCATAGGCATCGGTTGCTGCATTCCATAATATCCAGGCCCCTGCTGCTGAGGCATCATCTGATAACCATACTGAGGCTGCTGAGCATAGAAGCCACCGTTCATTACAGAGTTGTACTGGCTGTAGATGTTAGCGTCTGCCATGTTGTAATACTGACCGCTGTTGTTATACTTATTGAAGTTATTAGAAGCTACCTTATGGATCTTAGGGAACTTCTTAAGCAGCGGGAAGAATGTGAAGTACTCACGAATTACCTCTGTAGGTAAGTTGCCGATCCACTTAACATTCTGGAACTGATCACCGATGAAGTCGATTGCCTCCTGAACCTCTTCCTCAGTTGCGGGCTTGGGATTCCACTTCTCCTGGCAGATCGGGCAATACACATCGCCGGAACCATCTGTAACCTGCTGTACACAATCTGTTCCATTATTCTTATGATTGCACATAGAACGATAGAACTCTTCCTGTGTGATATTGAGGTCAATATCGTTGCCAGGTCTTGCTGCGAGCAGAATCTTTAACTCCTCCTGAGTCAAAGCGTTTTGAGTCTGCGGTGCGGGAGCCTGCTGATAACCATAACCCTGGAAGTTATAAGGATTACCCATAGCCATATTAGGGGTCATCACTCCAGGCATCGCGCCTCCCATAGGCTGCTGCATCATAGGTCCATACTGCTGATAATTCATCATGTCCATTATTTTATCCTCCTTATAATGATTTTATAATGATGATTTATTGTTGCGCTGAATATAGTAGATGAACTTAATCATCTACCACATTCAGCATTATAATATATCATTATATTTTTGTTTACTCGTGTGTAAATTTTAATTTTTTACTGAGCCGGATGTTTTACACTTTTATCATCCGCCAGGTCTAATACCTTACCAGCATCTTTAAGATCCTGATGGTATTTTTCGATATGCTCTTTATTAGACTCGTTATACTTATTAGTCTCTCTAGTAATCTTCTCATTCTCTCTGAATTTACCATTACCATAATCATAGTATTCATCCCTAGCGTTAGGTGCTTCCGGATCGAGCCTATTGGAAGATACAAGCTCATTTATATAGGATACTGTTCCATTGATATTATTAGGATCAAGCATCTTCTCATAAGTATTTACAATGAGATTCTTAAAGTCTTCGCCAATACCAACGCCCTGCTCATTCATAGAGTCAATCTCATCAGCGATAAACTGTACAGGCACATTGGTGGCCTGCATACACTGAATATGCTCATATGGTACTGCAAAGACGGTGATATTTCTACCATTATTTGCAGGCTTCATAACTTCCGGAACTACAGGTGTAAAGTACCATAATGTTTCATGATCATCATCCCACTTGGTAAACTTACCAATACAAGACTCATCTATATTCTCAAATGAGTTATCAATAAATACCATAAGAGGGAGACCTTTACCCTGCTTAAGGGCTGTTCTTATTCTTATAACTTCTTCTTTAGTCATTGCTAAACCTCCTTAAAAAATAAACCTGGATGCAATACACACCCAGGTTTAATTATCAGCTCAATTACATAAATGTTTAGAGGTTCAGGATATATGAGGTGTCGAACAGATTCAGACAACCATTAAGAATATGCGGATCTGCACCATTCCTAACGTTATAGAATAAGTTCATAAGTGTACCCCAGATATTGACTCTATTATTCAATGTAATCTGGCTATTTGCTGCTAAAGAGATTTCCTCATTGATATCTACCCATACCGGCACCATACGATTTCTAATACCATAATTGATATAGAAGTTCAGTGCATTAAGCTCAGTCACAGAACTCTTGTAACCATTTTCTGCGATCTGAATGAGAGTATTGATAATATTAGTCTGAGTGAAATAGATATAATCTTCCTCAGAAATATTACCAAATCTGATATCCCTGATGATACGCTTAGCATTCCTGCTAATATCTGCTACTATATCACTTCTATTATAGAAGTTAGGATCAGCATATCTGTGTCTCCTTTCATCGAAGTAGCTTGCTTGCTGTTGATTATTTGCCATTTTTATACCTCCTATAATTAATTAAGATCTTGCATCTTATAGTTTCCGTTTAACATATCTTGCATGGAGAAGTTATTACTTGAAACTCCATCTGTATTTATATCATATCTACCTGGAGCTGGATCTGCTTCTTCATCATCTGGAGTGGTTCCTGTATATTCATCTATATCGAAGCCATCATTATAATCATCCTGAGCATATTTCATAAATTTATATACGGATACCCGCTCTTCTAGAGTTAATCTTTCTACTAATACGAAAGATTCCTCTAAGTCTATATCTCCAGCGACATCCTTTATGTACTCATATGTATTGAGCCTGCCCTTTAGAATACACCATTCCTGCTCTCCATCCAGCATAGTGATGCATACTAAGTAATCTTTTTCTTCTTTGCTTTTATATGGCTTTGTATTATCTACAATACTTACCATATTTCTTTTTTCTGGTTTATTAATTATATTAACTTGCTGGTTCACCATTAAATTAAATCTCCTTTCATTGTATTTTGGTTACCATTCATACAAAAATATAATATACAATTGTTTACCATTTTACATATATTAATGATTCGACTGCTCTAGTGATACCAACCAGATTAACACATGTCTGAAGCTGCGGTCCCATAGGTTCTTCTATATAGATAACTCTATTAAACTGAGAACCCTGGGCTACATGGGCTGTTATAGCATAAGCATACTCAAACATATTTCCGCAGGAGTATTTATTATTACGTATCGCAGTCCTCATAGCAGCATTACCAATAATATGCCTATAATTAGCACGAGTATTCTTAAACATAATATCTCGCCTTAGATCTGGTACAAAATTCATAGAGAACATCTCACCATCGAATGTAGACATATCCGGTTGGTTCTGCACTCTACCTATGAGACCATTAACTAAATTGAGCTCCCCACCACCCGGTAAAGGTACACTCTCTAACCAATTATTATTTCTACAAACAACTTTCTCTCCCAAGGTTGGTAATTTGGAATTATAACCTTTAATAGCTCTTATACGGTTATTGATATTATCCCTGGTATTATTTTTACAGCATATTACTATATCTGACCACATAAGCATATCATCTGTAAGATCTCTTTTATTTATAACTAGAGAATTGCCATAATATCCTGGAGCAATATCCATACCTAATCTAGCTTTCGCCGCCAAAAAATTAATATCATCTCTGCCTTGCTGGCGCATTACTTCAGATAAATGATATATCTTACCGTAAGCTAAGAATGCTGGTTGATCTTTGACTGGTGGGAGCTGATTTTGATCGCCACAGGCTAATATCTTTATACCGAATTTCTCTATCTCTTTTCTAAGATGTAATGGCATAGAATAAGCTTCGTCGACTATAATGAGTTTTATATTACCCTCAAGCCTATCTAGTGGAATAAACTTAGGCACCTTTACTGGTACATGCAATAGCTTATCCATTATTATATTGCCATGCTTATCACGCTTCTCTTTAACAGCCACATTAAATAACCATGAATGTGCTGTTTTCGCTGAAGTCAGCCCTTTATTGCGCATAACTAAGCTAGCAGATCCAATGAAACTCATCGGTGCTATCTCTGTTTCTATATCTAATCCAATACGCCTGACTATCTCATTAAGCACAAAGCTCTTGCCAGAACCTGGAGGTCCATCATATTGGAATAGCTGCTCTGGACTATGGTAGAACCATTTGACTGCTTCATTAACTATGAATTCCTGTCCTGAATTTAATTTAAACATGTTGTCTCCTTATACAAAAAATAAAGCGCCTTAGTTAGACGCTCTATTTTTTAATGCTTGTTTATGAGCTAGTTCTTCCATCGTGAAGCCTAGCTTTCGGCACTCCTTATCGAGTACTTTATCCCATTCGCTACGAACATCGATAACTCCGCCTTTACGGTTTTGTCTAATAATACTATCCATGGTGCTGGAATCACCTGTTGAGACTGCCATTACCGCAATCTCCATCGGTCCCATTATCATCTTTATACCCCTTTTATATCTATCATACTCTTTACGTATATAATCTTCTGATATATGCGTCATTAAATAATTAATCGCTGTACGATAATCAATTAGATATCTTTTTGTTAAACGATCTGCTTGCATATCCATGAAACAAGCTTCAAAATCGTAATAATTATTCTTTTTCCCGTGTTCTCCCTCGATATGTAAAATCCTTGTTTCACCATCAATAATGGCAGCTAAATATTCTTTCATATTATATCACCAATGCTTATCGATCTGTACATCAAATCGATTGAAATCATATAGATGTGCTCTATGGTTTAACTTGCAAACCATGTTAAATACCCTAAGAGACTCGTTCTCGAAGCCATCAGACTCGAAAGATTTGATTTCGTTATCACCCTGTTCTTTATATGTGATTACGAACTTACCTTTCTTTGAGCCTTTGATATAACTCTGGCTATAGCCATTCAGAGTCCAACCTTTACGCTGGCAGTACTTCGTTATATATACACCAAAGAGTGTTTCCATCAATCTGCTATTTTCTATCAGATTGAGATCTATTTCATTTGATCGGAGATTGGGTTGAAGATCTTCCGAATAGATAATGAACTTCTCCTTAATATTGATGATCTCATTATCATCGGTATGAAAAAGCTTACCATCCTCCGTGATATCGTAACCCATCTCCCTCATACAGATATCATTAAAATCGATTTTGTAATCTAAGCTATCTATTTTCTTTATTAGTTTAGCCATTAATTATATCCTCCTGTGTAAGTTTACCACAATATTACATCTATATAATATACAATTGTAAAAACTCTTATTAACAATTTGTTGGAGGGTTTGTAATAATGAAAAATAATAACCTCGAGATAGATAATTTAAGAATAGAGATTGCTATATTACAGCAATCTGTTTCTGCGAAATCTACTGCTAAAGGCAAATTCTATATCCCAGTGCTTATGTCTGGCGCTACCAACACAAAAACTGATAAAGTTAATGAATCAGATACCGTTAGTTTAGATATCCCAGCATGTTTGAAGATATTCTTTGGACCTAACAAGATTCCTGCGAAGACTAAATTCTTAGTTGCTTTTACGGCCGGAGATATCAATCAAGCTAGGATTATAGGATTGTATGATACTGAGCAATATCGGAAATTTGCGTGGGATTATGCAGAATTGGAGAAGAAAGTAAAAAGACTTATTAATGCTGTAAGAACTCTGCAGAATATGCATGGTATAAAACAGGATTGGTCAGATAAGGAGTAAATTATGAGTGCTGTAGAATATGGATTTGCTTATAAGAATCCTGAGAATACATATACTCTGCAGGATTATATAGCTTGTCAATCTGATACAGTTATGTGTTATAAGAATACTAGCATTATAGATAGATATAATGGAATGGTATATGAGATATATAATGTAGTATCAGATTACTTAGATGAGATTAGAGATAATTATTGCGTTGAAATAGAGATGACTCCGCAAGAGATGGAGAGATATAAATTTAAGCCCAAATTACTGTGCTATGATTTATACAAGAATCAGGAGCTTGCATTCATCATACTATTAATCAACGATATGTATACTGTTAAGCAGTTTACTAAGAGAAAGATACTACTCCCCTCACAGGATAATATGGAAGATTTGTGTAATAGAATCTTAAACGCAAATAGATCTGTATTAAATAATTATTCTACTAACAATTAATTAAGAATGAGAAATGAATGGGGAAAATGTTACGGTAATAAACGAATAATTGTCTCATAGGTATTAAATTGACTTTCTCAATGTCACGTAGGTTTAATGAAGGCTCTATAGAGATGGCAACCTATATTTTTATATTTAAAAAATATCAAAAGAAACCAATTTAAATATCTATTTCTGGGAGTGTCTTCGGACACTCCCATTCGTTTGCGGCAGTGGGTTGGTATCAAAGATCTGGAGCTTGGGTAGGATTATGGCCAAATAGTTATCACATAGATTTTAGAGTAATGGATTTTTGTTGTATCAGATGGAATGGCACTAAATTTGATGCTGGTCATGCATATGCTAATACTTCTGGTGGTTGGGATTCTAATGGTCCTTACGGCGATGAATTGGACTATGAATGGTAGTCATTGGTGGACCAGATCAGCACAATCTTCCACACATTATGTAAATGCTGCATTAAATAATAAAACTGCTTATATTGGCATCCTACATACAAATGGTGATGATGGTTATATTAGTGCTACACAAAATGGTAATAACGGCGATGATTGGCTCTTGGACAAGATCTTCCACAACAAATTCAAAATTGCCAAATACCGCATATAATGGTAAAACCCATGTGATTATTAATACAAATGGGGTAATTGAATCTAATTTTGCATATAGCACTGCAGGGCAAAGCACTGGTAATGGTTACGGCGATGCATTGGCATGTTAGATCAGCTTTATCAAATACAACTGGATATTCATTAGATTTCGGTCAAAAATGTTTTTGTTGTTTTAATAATGCTTGGAAAAATACTGCTCCATGTTATGCTTATGATGCTGGTGTTGATTATAATAATTATATCGGCGATGAGTTGGTGGCATAGAAGCGCGCAACGTCAAACTGGAGGTCTTGGTAATGTGTATTTTGTTGGATCTAATGGAGATTATGTGACTAATCACCAATCTGTAATGATTCTCGGCGATGTGGTGGTGGCTGAGAAGTGGTTGTTATTATTATAATAATTATGGATATCATTCTTCCTATTCACCAATGTCATTTATATTAATTGAAGAAACTGGTGCTGAACATGCCAATGGAGCAAATGGCATATCCGGCGATGAGGTGGTGGATGAGAACACCTAGCCAATATTTAAATGGTGCTAATAATACATGGACTGGTTATATTTGTTCTTTCTATGATGGTAATAATATTACTCATGGTGGTAGCAGTGAAACTAATAATTACGGCGATGTATTGTTGGTTAAGATCTAGCATTACTACTACGACTTCAGGTGCTCAATCTCAAAGAATTTATCAAGATTTTGCAATTGTTGAACCTGATGGTGATCCCATGCATACTTATGCTAGAGAAACTCATGTAGAATTTCTTAATCCATGGGTATATTTCGGCGATGTATTGTTGGACAAGAAGTCCAGCTACTAATGGTAATAAATATCAGTCTGGTACATCTTTATACTGTTTTATTATTTTCGGAGAGAATATATATGGAATACATGATAGATCAATATGGATAGATTGGGCTAGTGTTAACAGACACGGCGATGAATTGGTGGTTACTATCATGCAATACTAAGAATAATCAATCGGATAATGATAGTAATAGTTTTGCAATAGTAGTTTCAACTGGTATAATTAATACAAATACTGCTGCTACAAGTCCTCATACTGGTAATAATTATAATAACGGCGATGAGTTGGTGGACTAGAAGTTCAACAGGTTCTGAACGGTGGGTTTCAAATACATCACATACACATGGAAGTGTTGGATATACTACTTATGAAGTATATGATTATCCTGCTAATATGCATGGCCAATATAGTAATGATGGTAAAATGTATATTGTCGGCGTTTATAAGCAAAAAATAAAAGGTGTAGCACTTGGCTACACCTTATTAACAATTCTGCACATTTGTCTCTTTGGTTGCATTCCAACATAATGACACATCTGTTGTCTGATTCTGCGAGCCGCATAGGATGCGTTAACAAACATATTTCCACCTTCGGAATCTGCGGGAAGTTTGACTTCGTTGAATTCCGTAAAGTCTTTGATTGTATTAACAACACCTTGACCTGAGTTGATGCCATTAAGTACAGGTTCTTCCCTAAGCGATACTTTATGGACTGGAACAGGTGAATAGAAATCTTCTACAAACTTTATAGTTCCATTTATATAAGGAATATAAGCCACATAGAAATCTCCAGGAATATAATATCGCGTTTTGACTAATGATAATCCTAGCCATCTACATTTCTGCTTATCATATTCTGGAGCTATAAGACAAGTCCAATCACTATTCTCTAATATTAGATTAGATTCACCAACATTAGATCTACCAATTAGTCTTACCAGATCAGATTTATTCTTAATCCTCGCCTCATCTATATTCTGTGTCGCTGTTCTATTAAGCTGCGATGCTGTAATCACAGGGATATTCTTGATTGTTGCGAATATCTTGAACTCATTAATTACAGCACCAAGCTGTGTACGCATATCCTTATTATATTCACGCTCGATGGATTTAATTCTCTTAATATAATCCTGAATCATACAAATGACTTCATAACCATCATCTTCCAAATCCTCTGTTAATGTATACAGATAAGATGTGTCTTCAGACAAGTTAGGTCTGAACTTGATTATGATATCTATAGGATCTTCATCTGTAAGAACTAAATCGCCTTCCTGACGTAATGTATTAACAACATCATTCTCACTATATTCAAGCATAGGCTTGCGTACAGACATGTTAAACATTCTTTCTACAGACTCTTTTACACCATTTTCCATAACTAGAAGTACCACACATGGTCTCTTAGTCGGGTCTTTACATTTATAGTCTTTATTATAATGCTTAATTTCAAGAGCTATATCTAATAATGTACTGGATTTACCTTCGCCTGGAAGTCCTAAGAATGTATAAACACGTCCAGCTTCAACTCCTCCGCCAGTTAATGCATTAAGAGCTTGGACACCAAACTTAAGCTTATTTCCTGGATCACTCAATTGCCGATATGTTTCTAGAACTGCATTCTTGAATTCATTATCCCTCAATGAGAATGTAATGTCATCAACTTTCTCAGCTCTAGATTTACGGAACTTATTATTTAAATCGGCTACGAATAATCGTATCTCTTCAGTAATCGGTCCTCTATAAGCATAATCCGTAGCTTTAAATCTAGTCCCAAGCTCAATCATTCTATCTACATCATTATATATAATAGAATCTGCTAATACTGCAGAGAACGTTTTATTAATCCAATCGACTTCTTGATTAGATAACTCTTTAAAATGATTACTCACATGACTACCAAAGCCACCATTTATGTGAGATAATATCATAGTCGAGTTTGTTAAATTATGCTCTAATCTGGCTTCGATTCCTTTCATAATAAAGTTTATCCTACCGATACGCTCTTTATCGTCCCCATAATTAGACATATTCATCATAAGAAATACATTTCTCATATTTATAATATGAGCTCTTCGTATTGATCTGTTCTCACTAACGATGTAAGAACACATAAGATCCAATTCTGTAATATCAAATTGAATATCAATTTTCAAATCCTTATTCTTTATAGGATTAGGTTTATCACTATATTTCATTAGTCTATCATTCATATTTATATAATCTCCTTGCTAAGAGTATTAGCATGTCAAGGATGCTATTAAATACGATTTTATGACTCTTTATTTTTCTCCACTATCGTATAATCTACTCCAAAAGATTTACATATTGTCTTAAAGTCTTCCTCTTTATCTTTAGGAATCTCATTGTCTCTCTCACATGCATAATAAGCGTAGATATCATAAACAAGATAAGCATTTGCTGTCTTGAAATTAGCCATTAACTCTTTATGCCATGCAGACATGATGACTTCAAAGATGACTTCAATAATGAAATATGTGAGAAATGTTATACCTAAATGAATTAAAATATACTTAACCTTATCCCATAAAGGCTCGCTACCAAACCCAACGGGTGCGTCTAAGAATAGATATAATCCGAATCCGAAGATAAACGCGAAAAAGAATATTCCATATGCGATCTGTCTAACAGCCTTAATATGGGACATGTCCTTTGCGTATAACATATCATGAATCTTCATCGCGTCGAATATCTTATCTTCTAAGATAATATCATTCTGGTATTTAATACCGACTTGTGCATCTTTATTTGGGTCCATACCTTCAATGAATTTACTTACATATACTGGTGTTTCTAACATTATTCCACCTCCGAGTCTAATAACTTTATTAGTTCTTCTGAAGTTATGTATTCATATCCCTCAGAATCATTTATATACATAATAAGCTTCTCCATAGGATCAATCTTATCGTCTATAATATATGAGTATTGCTGATTACGCTCAAGAATCTCTTGATCAATCATTTGCATTTGCTGATCCTTCTTTCTGAGCTCATCAAGCTTCACATTACCAGAGTTTCTGAAATAATTCCTGACTATTGTCATATTCTCATTAGCGTTATTATATTGAACTCTAATGTAATCTATATTCTGTTCCTCTTTAATACGCTTAATATATTCTATGATTTGTTTTGGATCATCATTTAATATATTATTAATATTAATAGTGGTATAAGAATGTGATCTAATAGGAATCAATTCAGTATAATGCCATCTGGTAAATTCATTATATGCTGTAACTAAGAATCCCTTCTCTTCTTCTTGACCAAATTGATATCTTAGAGCAGAACCATGATAGTATGCATATTCATCATAGCATCCTGGAATGTGGTAATGCCCCATCAATATAGGTCCAGCACAAGCTTCAAAGTTGTTCATACCAAATATTGGAGCTCTATTAGTTTGCAATGTAGCAATCTCTGTTCCATGGAATGAACCTCTATAAGTACCATGAAGAATACATAAATCATATCCTCTAGATTCATAGAATATTCTCTTGTATTCATCTACCGGAATATCATATTTCTCTGGTATACATAACACTCTCATACCTTGAGCGTCCTCAAATCGCATATTCTCCACGATTCTAATATCTACAGGATGGTTATGTACATAATGATAGAATAGAGATAATTGCCCGGCATCATGAGACTGTGTACCCTCGAGAAGAATAAGAGTAGCATTTTTAGCTGTACATATATTAACTAAATCATCTACAAATCTCATCGCATAGCTTATTGCTGGATTATTACTCATCATCTTAGAATCGAATAAATCACCGCATATAGCCAATATATTGAATTGTAGATTCTGATCAGCTATCCTATTAGTAAAGTCTCTTGATAGAGTTTCATATTCAAACTTAGGATCAACTGCTCCGAAATGTATATCTGCTATACTAATTATCTTCTTCATTAGTTTCTTCCCTTACGTCTATTTCGCCAGATAATATCCCGCATGCTCTATTTATAAACTTATTTAAGGAATCAAGAGAATTCTTTATACTCTTAATAGAAGTAGCAATCATATCGTCAGTAATGTATTCTTTGCGATTTTTAATACCTTCAAGAGATACTGTTATTATTTTAGAAGTGCTCTCGATATTTTTTATATCATGCTCAAGTGCCGCAAGATTACCTTTGCTTAATTTCTCGCTCATTATCATTCACCCCCAATGAGTTTATATACAGCTTCTACTATAGCTTCAATTGATTTACTGGCATCTAAAATAATAAATCTACTATTAGCTTTATTATTTAACAAATTACCCATCGTGATGAAGCCCTTACGGATATTAATATGCGATTTCATATCCATATCATCGAACCTATTGGTCTCCTCATCACGCATCTCGATACGCTCTCTAGCAATCTCCACAGGTAAATCCAGAATGAAGCATAAATCCGGATCTTCTACATTCATATGAGGTTCAATGCTAGAATTCTTAAGAATCTTCTGATATACATATGTATCTATAATCCATCTATCATGGATTACATTAATACCTTTATCTACTGCAGGCTTAATTATATGGTCATAATTATACTGCAATGCAGCCTGAAAGAGTCCAACTTCAACTTCCGGACTCATATCGTCCGTTTCCATAATTAGTCTTTTAGTTGCAGCTCCAAATGGAGTTGTATTAAGATCAACAAAAACAGCTTTATCTCCAGAAGCTCTAATTCTTTCAACTAATGCTTTGGCTACGCTGGTCTTTCCGCAGCCATCTACGCCACTAAACGTTAAAAATAATCCTTTTTCCATTTTATTATCCTCCTACAGTGTTATAATATACACTCATAAAATCATTTAGTATGGTTGAACTTAAAACAATATAATAAGAGCATAAGACTGGTCACCTTAGGCTCGGTTTCATTTTTTATTATCCTTTAATGATGCCATGAGGGGATCTTCCTCTCATGGCGTATCTTAAAATCTCTTGTTCTTATAGAAATATACCATAAGTTCTTTAGCACTTTTAGTAATGCATGATATAATGAATTGGAATTTTGCTTCATCATATTCGTCTTCAAATTCGTAAGTGCCATCCACAAAGGATATAGCCTCCTTACGATTCCTGGAACTATTAATACTGGTATTGCGGTCTATCTCTATATTGATTACATTAGTCTTAGGTTCCAGCACCATCTTAATGGAGAAGTTAGATTCTTTATAGATCATAGCAAAGATATTAACCTTGCTGCTGTTGTTATCTGTACCTAAGAAGAGATGTAATGGATTGCCCTCAGAGTATGAATTCATGTAGCTATAATAGCTACAATAGACCAGCTCCCATATCTTAAATAGCATCTCAAAATTTGGATTCTCTGTATCAAGAATCTTCATCGCCTTCCTCAACGATAGCCAAGCTCTGAAATCGTGGATCCTTCTCTTTTCTAAGATTGGCTTCACGAATAAGTTTTCTGATTTTGCTTCGTTTTCCATCATTAGCTCCTTTCCTAGAAGCCTCATATGAATCACTCATTATGACAAATAAAGCTCCTATACATTTATTATATATTCTATCCTTGCAATCATCCCATATTGGTTTAACAGCATTCGATACAGTATTATATCTATCTACGCTGAATATATATTTGTTTGTGACTATAACAAACTTATCTGATCTATAGTAATATTCTATAGTCAAGCTATCACTTGGAGTAAATATAAGTTTATAATTCTTCATCTCGAAATCTGCGAAATCGTACTTAAAGCCATAATGATACATAAGATCGTACGTGCTATAGCATAATTCAAAAATATCATTCTTGATTATATCAAGCTTATCCAATACGCTCTTCTTATACTTCTTACTCCTCGTTAGATAGAATGGGCTATATTGCAAGTTTCTTATCTTCATATATTCAGGATATATGAAGCCCATCAAATTATATTCCATAGTTTACACCCGCTATTTATATATAAATATTCGGCTCCAATACATATGCATCTAATGAAAACACTCATTGCAAACAATATGAATGGTATACAACGCTCTACAAAATTGGATCTAAGATTACTGTATTAAAGCGACCGAACGCTGATACGGTAAATTTTAATCCCTTTATAGTGATTTCTCTATTAAGATGCATATGGTATGGTCTCATTAAGATACCTGACTTATTCATCATTCTCATTACTAATGGAGTCCTGTTTAGAAAATCATAATATCTATAATCTTTCATAGTCACCAGATCTAACTCACCGAACTTTATATATTCATCTTTCTTTACCGTAACCGGTTGATATCCCCATCCCATGATCAATTCTTCCAATCTAACTTCTTATATTCCTGCTCAATACGATTTATATTATAATACGCATAAACCAATGATAAGAAACATTCCTCACACCAATTCATATATTGGAAATCCTTATCATTATCCAGATTCAATACGTATTCATTATAGCTTACGTCAGACTTAGATAACTGAAGCACAATACACCCATCAATATGGATATCCATTAGTTCTCTTAGCATGTATCTATATGCCGCAAGCTGTAGAGTATAGCGTTCTGTAACATGATTGCTGGTCTTATAATCAATTAAATAAACTCTACCATTAATCTCATAGAGTCCATCCAGAGTACCACCAAAGTACTTACAAACAAGAGTCTTCTCATGCATAAGAACTTTGACTTTAGCAACTTTATTGATTTCTTCAAACCATTTTAAGAATGACTGATAAGCCATTCTAGATTCAAATGGTGTTTCCATACTATTCATCTCATAATCACTATTATCAAGATACATATCTATAGCATTATGAGCATATGTACCAATATCAGCTGCGAGCTGTAAAGTCTTAGAATAAGATTGGTGCTTAAACCCAAGAGAATTAGCCCAATACATAAGTCCATCATTATGAATACACTTAGATATTATAGCTGTTACTCTTGGAACTTTAGCACCATCATAATCATAACTATTCTGATCATCAACAGTTCCAGCCATCCGGTCAATCAGCTGTGTCAGCTGGTTCTGCTTCTTCGCCATTTTTATTCTCCTTATTGAATTCATCTACAGCAAGTCTTATGAGCTTATCGATATCTGCGTATGAAATAAACCAGATCTTCTCAAGAACTTCGAAGAGTACATTCATAAATTCAGCATACTTATCATAATCAAGACCATTGATGCATAATATGCTATTAATTATATTATGCTTAATATTAATATAAGTATTATACTTAGCATTCCTGAGAATATTAGTAATATCTACGCGCTGTATAGACTCCTCCAGAGAGTCGTCGCAATGTATAACATTAATGGTTGAATTAATAATACCGAGCAGCATTCCACCAATCTCAAACAAATGACGATCATCGAAGAATAAGATAGAACTATCTGTAATGCCCTCTGGAACCTTAAGATACTTATCTCGCTCCTTTTTCTCCAAACTCATAAGATGCATGCCAGCAATGACATAAGCATTATCATTAAAATTAAGAGCATGTACAGGGCTCTTAAGCTCAAACTCTTTATCTTCGAATATTGCATTAATATTATCGCTCATTATATATCCTCCTTAATTTATAAAGTTTAATTTAATGTATCCGCTATAATAAAATGTAAAACTCTTAGATTTCTATAGCTGGAACATTACTGTAATATTTACAATAGTGGCTAAACGTACGCTATAGCCTAAGAATATGAATCTAAGGAGGTTGCTTAAGATGGGTAAATATTATACTAATACCTTCATGTATTCTCAATACCCTAAGTATGAAAAATACATCTATGAATTCATTATGAAAGCAGATCGTATTAATACTAAGGGTTCTGAATTTGAGGATCTTTTATATGATATAAAGAGACGTAAAGTAACAGATAATCTAACCAAGATTATCAAATCTGATAATGTAATCCTTGGTACTATGGAATCAAGCGAGTTGCCTAAGGCATTCAAAGTATTCTGCGCTAAGGATGTTAAAGAGTTTGGTACTGGTGGCAAATCAGATCCCAAGCAGGTTAGAGTATTCATTGACGCAAGTGGATTAGTTCAGTTTAAGAATGCGAACTATACTTGCAATAGAATAGACTGGCTGATAAGCTATGTTATGGATGCTATGGTATCATATATCTATACTATGGCTACTAATAAGATAGTTAACAATTCATCTATCGTTAATGATGGAGCAGACTGTTTCATGAGTCTGTTTACTTACATTATTGATAGGCTCTACAAGATCTCATCTGTTCCTGACCTTAAGAGGCAGGTTGATTATCTTGCAGCATTATACTATCAGGTTAATATTCTTGAGAAAGACTTTAAGATTTCTGAAGATACTCTTAAGAAGAATGCTATAAAGATGTCTAACGTAGATCCTAAGATGGCTGCTAGAGCTGATGTAATGGTAGATCTTAAGCCTGAGACATTCAAGAATATTAATACATTCGTAAGCAGCCTCAAGGGTCTTGGATTCAAAGATATTGACGTTTCCAAGGTTGCAGCATACTGGATGAAGGCTTTCGGTACTGGAACCATTCTTGGAATGGAGTATTTCCCTTCATTTAGTGCTATGCTTACAGATGCTTACAATGGCGGGTATCTCAATAACCAGATTACGATTGAGAAGCTGACTGGACCTGCAATGGTTAAGTTCGTTAAATCAATTATTCAGATAGGAGAGTCACTTTCATGATTACAAGAGAACAAATCTACAAATTTGTCTATTCTCTTAAATCAAGAACAGTAACAGCACTCCGAGAAAACCAGAGATATAATAGTATACCACATGTTATTGACGATAATTATATGAGACACCCATCTGATATAACAGATGGGTCTTCATATAGAGGTAGTTTAGAAAATGACTACCAAGATGCTGAGTCGACTTTATCTGAGGAAGAATTATTAGCTCATAGAACTAATAAACCCAGAATATTCTATCAGATGAAGTATCATCTTGGAGATCGTGATTACTATTCTATCTTATCTGAAGATCATCCTGAGACGACTATAGGAATCCTTAAGGTTGAGGATTTGCCTTATAAGTCTCTTAAGAGCAGAATATATAAATCTGCTTTCGCTATGTCTTTAGAAAGTATGGTTTTCTTAGGTTACATGACACCATTTTTATTATTTATAGATGGTAAGGCTGTATGCTGGAATGAGATTGATGTCATCCATGATGGAGAGAATAGTTACTTAGTAATCCATAATGAGAATTATAATTGGATTACATTAAGGGATTCTAATAGATTCCTTATAGTTACATTACCTTACGAGATAGAGTATCTTGGTATAGAATCTAATGATGTATTCAATACTAATTATAATGCTCTTGTAGAATATGTAACTAAATCTGCGTCTATAGATGAAGATTTCCATCTACATATTAACGTGCCCAAAATAGAAACCACATACTTAACGAATAACAATACATTCAGTATTGGATATTTCATGTACAGGCAGTATAAATTATATAAGCTTGGATTGCTTAGTGATGAGAGAAGAGATAAGCTTAGAAGAATAATGATTACTAAACTTACGTACGATCCTTCATCACCAAGTACAGTGGCTGAGACTTACTCTGGCAAGTTCAATGCATTGGATGTAGATAATTTCGATTCTAAGATTGTTAATAGAATGCTTACAAGACCTCTTGATAAGTACGCTGAGAGGTATCTCATTGGATTTGAAAGAGAAACTGGATTCACTAATGATGAAGGTTCAGAAAAGTATTATCTTATGAGTGAGCATATCTATTTCAATAGACAGATGACTGGTAGAGAAAGAGCTATATTCTCTGATAGTAATATAAAGACTAAATTACAGAGAGAGAATTATCTATTCTTTATTAATAATAGAGTAGATGTTGATTATGAACCCGATGAGTTGGGCTTTGGTAATATGGTTCGTATAGTAAACCCTGACCTTGATAAGGTTTGTATGTATACATTTTATAATACTAAGCTTGAAGAGGTATATAATTCAACCACATTTAAATTTAAAAATAAGGAATATCTCCTTGCTAAGGCTAGAGAGTACTTCATGAATGATCATCGCTTAAGGGATGGTATCTCTGCTATTCTTATGGATGATGAAGGTAATCTTACTGATAATATCATCGAGCATGTGGACTATAGCTTCACACAAAATAAAACCCATGCAGATTGGGATGAGAGTAAGCTTGATGGTTTAGTTGATGAAGACTATGCTTTAGGAGCTTTATTCTTAGATGAGAATGGTGAACCCACAGATGACTATATTGATTTCTTATCTTTAGTAACAGAAGATGAGGATAAATTTGAGAAGCCTGCGGGAACACTTAAGGTTCGTCTTATTGGTATGCCTGTAGATGGATTCCCTGAGGATGATGAAGGTTCATTCATTATTAATGATGGCGAATTCAATTGGTATGCTAAGATAGTTAATAATACTACTATAGAGTATGCTCTTGCCGGGCATATAGATCCTAGAAAGCATGTTGTTTATGGATCTATTAATCATATTCCTCAGGAGGTAATTGTAGATTACTATAACAGGCATCCAGAGTTGGAACCTTATGAGAATATATCTATTGTAGAGATAGAAGATGCTATTGATTTAAATCCTAGCATGATAAAAGCGCTTATGCTTAATGATGATAATCATTTTACTGGACGGACTGTAGATAATCTCTTAGTTGATCCAGAGTCTGATGATTTGGGATTGAATTTAGATGGTATCTATCTTCTTAATCATGAAGAGCATGATAGAAAGCAATATATAGATCTCTGTTATGATGCTTATTTAGATTTTGCTTTAGATCCTAAAGATTCTTATGAGAATAATATGGAGAACGCATTCGAAGCAGTTCTAGGTTATGATGCTGCATTGTTTAACAGGTTAGTTCATACCAATGTAGAATGCGTTACATATACAGGAAATGAAGCAAATTCAGTTTTAGATGAGAGTTTTGGCATATTGCACAGAAAAGGCTTAAAAATCTCTAGATGGAAATATGAAGGTCATGAATCGTACTGTATTGTGTACGTTAACGGAGAGCTTTTTAATCAGTACTACAAGATGATAGTTTTACCGAACTATTTCTTTATACCTGTAGAGGAAGACTTCCAGTTTAATACAGATGATCAGATTGAGATTATGTATTTCCTGAACTGCAATAATAATGAGATTGAATTTAAGCTTACAGATTGGGTGAAGAATAATAAGATTATTAGTGAAGATTCTAAAGTAAACGCTGATGTGTTTGCGGAATGGATAGATCCTAATGATCTTAAGATCTTTGAAGAGTTTCCTAATAATATTCTACAGTATAATACTCTGCTTAAGAGAAATGAGGACGTTGCATTTAATGTATCATTTAGAGAGGATGATCATCTTCAGTTAATTCCTGATGTATACAGCAATATAGCAGATAAGTTTACTGCTGTGTCTTCACGCAAGTTTATCTATCAGAGATTATACGTAGATAATAAGTCTTACAGAATTAAGCTCTCTTCCAGATTTAAATACTGTGATAATCAATCACAATTTATAGTATTCATTAATGGTAGAAGACTTAATGATAAATCATTTTTAATTACAGTTCCTAAATATACTAGACCATTCTGGGATAAGTATTTATACATATCTAAGTTTGTTAATCCAGAGGATAGAATAGAAATATTCTACCTGCCTCAGGAGATGCTCAACATAAACGAATATGGTTATGTTAAACTCACCCGTGAAGGTTACATAGAGGCTGATAAAAGATCATTCGATATACCTCTTGATGGAAGATATTTTACATTCTTCATTAATGGTAAGAAGATTGCAGCAAGTGATCTTGAAATGATTAGTTCTAATATACTTAGGGTTAAGAAGGACCAGTTCTCTCTTAAGGATCTTGTAATTAATACTACGTATGAGGATTACATTCCTGAAGTGCGTAGATATATGAAGTCTAGATCTTTATCTATTTATGATAATATTATAAATGAGATTAGAAGATCTAAATATCTTGGAATTGCAGAGTTAAACAACTTATTCCAGATATATGAGACTATGAGTGATGTGGAAGATGATCTTATATATCAAGATGTAAGCCATATAGCTATCTTGAATGAGATCATTAGAGACTTCTGGGTAACATCTGGTTATGAATATCATAAGAAACCTTTCTTATATGATTATGAATTAGATGAGATCGTAATGGTAGATGATGATGGTAACTATATGCTGCCTTCGCTGGATGCTAATAAGATCGCTAATATACCCAGAGATGATCAATTCCACTTTGTATATTTTACGACTGATCCTGAAGTGAAGCTATTTGAGAGAGGGTCCATCCTTAATTACATCAGATTCATTTGGGAATATTCAACAGCTATGTTTAGCAATCAGCTTAATATAATATCTCAAAGTATTAATGGCAAGAAGTTTGCTGGTGATATTAGAGAGTATGAGTGGAGAGATGGTATCTCCGAAGAGACCATATTTAAGATCATTGCTCATTCACCTTCGAGAGATATAAGTACTACTTATAATATTAAGCCTGTTGATCCTGTATATTATGGAGTTGTTGATGAATCTAGATTAAGATATTATGATAATTCCGCATTGACAGATCTGTCTGATATTATAGCCCTGATACCCAAGTCAGGCGACTTGCCTACGGAAGCGGAGATGGAGGCGCAACAGCAGACTCCTTACATTCTTGAAGATTTGAGAGAGCACTATCATATTTTTAGGAATCTTATTTATATTAAGAACGCTGAGTTGTTATTACCTAGCGTATTTATGAATGAGATTATTGCTATATTGCCTAACGAGGGTGAGGATCTCTTAGATAAAGAAGTTTGGGAATATCTGTCTGAATTTGCGCTAGATCATGCTAAGGATACTCATAAGTGGTATGATTTTGATGATTATCTCTTATTTGATGGATTTATTAATATGCCTATAGAGTTTATCACTAATCTTAAGGCTATTATTCCTAATGATCCCGATGATGTTACTGGGTTCCATGACTGGCCGGTTACATATGAACAGTGTTATGATTATATTATAGCTCTTAATGGATTCGGTAAAGAAATGCTACATGATCAGAAGCGCTACTGGTACTTCAAAGATATTAAGCTCTTTGATCCATTCAATGAGACTGAGCAAATTGGTACTATGGACGCATTAACTTACTGGGTATATCAAAGACATACTGGGCCATATATATTATTTAATATAGAGACTCAGCTTAATCCTTATGATGGATTACAGAAAGATGCTACACCTCTATTGCTATATGATCCCAATAATAACAAGTTTAAAGAGGAAGTTCCTTACTTGCTGGTAGATCCACTTCTCTTCGATGCAGATCATAATGTAATTATGAATTATGATGGTACTTTTGATACTGGTGATATAATCTATATAGATGGTAGTCCTATAATGTCTGGAGACTTTATGAAGATATCTATTCTTATGGAAGTCGATCAAGAAAGTGGCAATTTCATAGATGGTGTCGCAGCAGGTACAGATGATAGCATAAATATAAGTGACGCTTATTATGTAGACTATGAAACTGGTGAGAATCTTGGTATTGTTGGTCCAATGATGGCTCTTAATGATGATGGATCTATTACATCATATGGAGAAACATTCGATGTACCAATAGATTCCGATGATGATGTGTCTCTTGTTGATGGTGGAGATATTAAGTTATCGTTAATGCTTAATGAGGATACATCTGGCGATACCATAAATGGAGATGTATATTTCACAGATGGTGTAGAAGACTATACATTTGAAGATTCTGTATTTGTAGATCTTGAGAATTCTGGCAATATAATTGCTACAATGAATAATAATGTATCTATAGATCCAGAAGACGATAATATTATAATATTAGATCTCGATGATATAAATCCAGATCAATACGATATCTATGGTGTACTCGATAGAGTTTATGATGTCCAAGTCTATACAGAGCCTACTACAGAACAGCTTATGCCATTCGATGAACACGGTAGACTTGTTATAAACTATGTAAAGCAGCTTGAATGGTGGGATAGAGATGGTGGTTATGATAGAGAACTCGGAAGAAACGAGAATAACTATTATGTAGCTAATGCAACCACAATTAAGTTTGCCGCGAATCCGCTTAATGTATATTCTATGATAGTACTTAGAGATCCTGACCTGGGGGTTGGTGATGGCTATGATGATCATAAGAACGTTGGTTACAATAGATTGGATACTGAATTAATGACTGGTAATAAGGTATGGGATCTCGATGATGTGATGCTTATGGATATCGCTATCAATGATGCAGAACTTACTAGAGGTTTCTTTACAGTCTATACCAACATGCTTATGCTTAAGTCAGATTTCTGGGAAGAGCTTATTCAGTCTGATCAGGAATTCTTTAATACTCTATTCCTGAATGATACTAATGTAAGGAATTATATTAGTTATGATGGTGAGAAGTATACCATTACTAGCAACTATAGAAAAGATCCTAATAAGGTTGGTGAATCTAGAGATGAATTACTCAAACTTATAGCATACGCTGATCTTAAGAAAGGATCTAAGTTTGTTATAGAAGAACCTGACTTCTATTTCTCTAGATGGGAAGATCAATTCGATATGCTTGCTGAAAGCAACTACGAAGCTGTTAAAAACAGTGTATATAACGTAGAAGATGTGGATTACATCATGGGTGCTGGTAGCGATACAATAACTACATGGTTGGACTATATGAGAGCTATAGCAAATGACTATGATGGATTTATGGAAGCAATCGATAATGGTACAGCGGATGAGTTCATATATAATATGGACAATCCTCCTGTTGAACCAGATCCCAAGCCTGAAGAACCAGAGATAGATGATGGTCATATTTATAATGAATATCAGCTTAAACTTATCAGATCTTATCTAAATAAATATCTTCATGATGGTATTGAATTAGATATTAATTATCCTATGGGGAACTATAATTACTTTGTTGTAGCATTACCTAAGAAGGAATGCTTTAATAAATACAATGAACGTAAGATTAGATGGATAACCCAAGATTTTGATGAGAGGTTAAAAAATAATACCTATGTTGATATTAATACACCCTTATATACATCTGGCAGATACAATGTAGATAATACATTGCAATCACTTGATGAGATGCATATGATCTATTTAGGAGATTACAACAATGTAACAGATTATGGAATCGAGCAGGAGTATTCTGTATGGGCTACGGATGGATTCTTCACTAAGATATATGAAGATTTTCCTATTAACATACAAATAAAGAAAAATAATAGGTGATAAAGGCTTGTTGTTTCATTTTTCTCCTCTTATTATAGCCAGGATTGCATTACCCCCACTGCAGTTCTGGCGGAATGTTCCATATAGCTCCTCCTATATGAAAAAATAAATCACAACAGTACTAATCCCCTAGGCAAGACGCCTAGGGGTTAGTGCTGCGATTTTATTCGAATGTGTTTATCAATGATGCAATATCAAATATAAAATCATTTACATGATAATGGATAT
>Ga0326511_10000158_pt1 | contig 54453 bp, 77 predicted proteins | sample 0_2496_0518_D_FD_203701 | JGI IMG/M metagenome (GOLD analysis project Ga0326511, IMG submission 203701) | Bovine rumen microbial communities from UC Davis, California, United States - 0_2496_0518 | ecosystem: Host-associated > Mammals > Digestive system > Stomach > Rumen | place: USA... | reverse complement strand
ATATCGGTGGGGGGTGGCTTTTTTGAGACCCGGGGGAGGGGTATTAAACTTTTGAATGTCAATAGCATTTAGCATTACTTTTTTGTTGAAAAGTTAACAAAACTAATAGTTAATTGTTAAAAATGGGGTTTAAAAAACATCCATAGTTTGATTCAACAAACTTTTAGAATCTTTTTAGCAATTAAATATTAGTTTTATTACTAATTCGTAAATACCCATACTTTATGGACACTATTGCAATACATACTAAACCATTAAGGAACGTAATTACCTTACTAGTATTAAAATGTCAATGTACTACAGAATTATACAATGCTTAATCGACTTGAAAGGCTTATTAGGATGCTCTTTATGACCTTTGAAATATCAATAAGCGCATAGAGCTTCTTAATGCAACTCAAATAGCACATCTGCAATACTATTTGACATTATTAGAATATCAATAAATAGAGATTGATTCTTTCGGGAATTCCGAAGAGAATGGGCTAAATATCAATGATCTAGAAAACTGATGGCATAATAACTGATAAAATGCTGTTCAATTAGAAATATCAATTGCGAAAAACTAAGAGAAACGCCTTTCTTGCGATAAAAAGCAAATATCAATGGCCTAAATCCAAATAGGGTGGGGTATTTTTACAACTCGATCGGCTTTTATTAAAATGGTACGAGATGTGAACGACCAAGCATACAAAAGGCCCTCGAAATCAGATACGGGGGCCTTTTAATACGGGTTTAAATATCAATCATCGTGCTCAACAACTTTGTAAAGCTCAGGATTCTCTGCAACAAGCCGATCAATAGCATCTTCATTGTAATATCTATTGTCAGCGTTGCTTAGATCGCCAGCGAGTCTCGCCTCTTCGTCGAGTGTCTCGCATGTCTTATACCCATGAGAAATATCAAAGTTGATCCATCTGTCGAACTCATCACGTGGATCCCACGGATTGTCGACAGTCGTTAGCCACTTTGCCACGTAATCAGCTCCTTTCAAGCATCCAGCTCACGCAAAAGCGTAGAAACAGAAATGCCAAACTCATCAGCAACCTCAGCCTGAGAATATCCACGACGTAAGAGACTTCTAGCTCTCGACTTAGCACCAGAACTCATAGCTTTATGCTGCTTCTTTGGCGTCGCACGTTCACGCAAAGCATCCATGTCACAATACTTAATTATCTCAGTGAGAGTTGTGTCAGAGATTGCTCCGGCTTGAATAGCCTGCCATTCACGATCCGTAATATGAATGGACAGAGAGTTCTTGGACTTCGGATTCCTCGACTTGGTGCCAACCGATTCGCGAGCACGGCGAAGTTCTTGCTGCTTAATCTTCTTGATATCATCCTTGTCGCGCTTCCAATCAAGGCCGGCGGCCTCAATACGAGCTCTGGCTTTCCAGTTAGATATCAATTGCGCCTGCCGCTCAAGAGGAGCGTTCTTTTTGGCAAGATTAAGTTTAGATATCAAAGACGCCCGTTCCTCAGCAAAGACCTTCTTGGCCGATGCATTAAGTTTCAGGCGTCCTGTAGAATATAATTCTTTTCTTGCTGAATTCGCAAGTGCTTTGGTTTTAGCTGCATAATCAGCATAAATGTTCTCGATTGGAGTGTTCGCTTCGGATATCAATGACTTGGGGCCTTTACCAGATATAAACGCTTCGGCCATCTTGTTAGAGTCCATCTTGGCAACTTTAGTATACTCGCCATTCTTGTCCTTTAACATTCTTCCGGTTTCCACAAATATCTGTTCGCCTTCATCATGCCGTTTCTTTTCGGATGGCGTCATTTCTGAAGGATACTTCTCTCGGCGTTCATTGGGATGAGCTTCAGAATTTGCACGAGATATCAATGTGGCCGAACCACCAGTTCGTTTGCCCTGATACTCTTTTCGCAGTGCACCAATATCATTCTCAATCTCAGATCTTCTCCAATCAAGATTATGCTTTTCAGCATCAATAATGACCATTGAGTGCTTGACCGCTTTAACAATATCTCTTTCGGGAGCGCCTAAGACGGTCATGTCTGTGATGAGGTTAGATATCTTTCCCATCTCAGTCTGCTTATGGAAGTTCACGCCGTCTTTGACTCGTTCCATTCCCTCATAAGCTCTATAATCTTCTTTGGGATTGAAATTTATCAATTCTTTAAGACGAGGCTTTGCACGGTATTGAAGCCCTGCTGTCGGAATAACAGTTACAGTATCACCGTCAAAGTCGGCTCCCGAAAGCTGCTCAGCGACTCTGGCATTAATTCCAACAGCAACTTTGGCATCTCGAATCAGTTCTTTACCTTCTTTATTGCGATTATTGACTTTCAGAACTGGAATCTCGAATACGCCAGCATGAGGATATCTAATAAGCATAACCTCTTCGCCATTGCGATAGTTCGGGGCATAGATCTCATTGTCCTTCAAAGTGGTAATCGGCAATATAACGTGAGCTGCTTGCCTTGGAAAACTTGTTGCTTTCAAATGGGAAGAAGCAGAATCCATATGCTCTGCAAAATCTTCAAGCATCTTGCGCTTAATAACCGGGTTAGTAAGTTCAGATATCTCATTGAACTCACGAAGATGCTCCTCATGCGTTTTATCAAGCTGTTTCTTGGCAAGTATAGCCGGCTGCTTGGACAGAAATTGTGCTGATAGAGTCTTAGACCATTTCTGCCAATCGGACTCTTCGTTGACCAGGTTTAACGCACCATGCTGGTCTTTGATCGACGCACCGAATGGATTCTCAATATCAATGACGGTATTACCATTTGAATCGGTTTTGGTCTTCATCGGCTTAAGAACAGAATTATCTTTGTTCTTCTTATCGATCATTGGGGTCCCGACATGTTTGTTAGTGTTGAATATAATGTCGACGCCAGGCGGAAAATCTTCGGGAGGACCATACATGGCCATTCCCTTCAAGTAGTGGGTGCCATCAACAGCGATACGAACCTGAGCATATCGGTTGCCGCCAATATCAAGGTCCTTAGTGCCTTCACGAATCTCAATGACGCCATCTTTCTGGTCGCCGCCCTCTTCGGCATAACGGACTTTGACTCGCTTGGGGCTGATGCTCTTTGGTTTCTCAAAGTGCCTAACAGTCTCAGCATAGTCCTCAAACTTCACGCCTTCGGGTGAGGATATCTTTTCTTTATTATTTCGTACCTCTTCAAAGGTAACGCCGGGCTTGGTCAGAACAACGACATTCAGTTCTTTTGTGACATCAGTCGTTTGCCTTGTTCCAACACGATGATATCCATAGCCTTCTTGCCTAAGAATTTCAATGGCGGTCTTCAGCTGCGTGCTGCTGCATCCGAGTTGAACATCAACACCTTTGCCAACATCCAGATAAGGATGAGACTCCAGCTGATACTTTAGCTCATCGGCAATCTTGACAGCTGTGTCACGTCTTGCCTGAAAATCAGGCTTCAGATAGTTTCGAATCGTAGACTCAGGCATTCCAAGCTCACGGCTTATTGCCATGTTGCTCATTCCTTTATCATGCAGTTTCAGAACTCTCTGAATATCTTCTTTTTTGACAGCATTAGTCGCCGCAGAATATCTTGCACGGTATTCCGTTACTGTCATATTGTGTGCTTTCGCACGTTCTTTCTCGTTCATGCCCTGCTGCCTGTATTCGCGGTCACGGTTCATGAACTGCCTGTTCAAACTCTGGTACGGATTCTTACCCGAGCCCCAGGGATAGCGCCCGGAATGCCTTGGCGTACCGTAATGGCGCAAATATCCATTAGACATAGCTTAGATCTCCTCTTGTTTGAGTTTGTCTATAATCAGATCATCATGAACGATAATGTCCATGATTTCCTTGATCTTCTCGGGCTCTGGCGAAAGCACATCGACATCATCGGACTGATAGATTCTCAGCTCGATATCAATGTCCTTCGGCTCGTAGTTGTACTCAAGACAGAAAAGCGCTGCATATATCATAAGCTGCTCCATATGAGCAGGTGTCGCGCCGGTCTTGAGATCGTGAATGCGTAGCAAATTATTCCGGAAACAGATAGTGTCCGCAGTTCCGAAACAATTATCACTGTAATATAATGGCTGCTCAGGCGTCATCTTGTAAGCGATGGCGTCATTAACATACTGGTTGACCGTTTCCTTGGTCCTCGGCTGCTTTCTGCGAAGCCTGATTGCCTGGCAGGCGTAATCATGCAGCTGAGTCCCGCGTTCCACAGCAAGAGCGCTGTTATAACGGGATATCAATTTCTCTTCATCATCGTTAATCCAGTGATACTTCGAAGCTCCAAGAAAAGCATGCTTACCGATCAGGTTGTAATGCTTGTTGAAGTTCATTCAGAATATCCTCCTTGTTTTCAGGACTGACGATCGCACCGTATGCATTGTCTTTGGCGTACTGAATATAATAGGGCTGATTTGGCTGTTTAGTGGCCTTTTTGCTTTTCTTCACTTCCAGCAGCGCCCATTTACTTCCGTACATGACAGAGAGATCGGGTATGCCCTGAATATAATTGGGATCGTTCTTCATAACCAGGCAGCCGGGCAACCGTTTCTTGATCTCTTTTATCAATTTCGGTTGAAAGTCTCGTTCCTGCATTTTCGTCTCTCCTTACGAAAAAGAAGAGAGAAGCGTATTTAACGCCTCCCTCTCTATTATAAGGTATGTTTTTTCCGCGAACGGAATATCAAGAGAAGAACTTGTTCTCATTGAAGTTCTTCTTCTGTCTGAGTGCTCTCGATATGGCCGTGTCCAGCGGACAGCTCGATTTGAGCCTGTAGTAATATAAATCCGTGAACGGCGTATTCATGCGATCGATCCGTCCTGCAGACTGAACCATGACTTTATAGGAATAGTTGAGACTGTAGAATATAATGCAGTTGGTTTCAATACAGTTCCAACCTTCAGCTCCGGCGGCATATTGCACCAGATACAACCAGTGGTCCCCTTTTGGAATGGGCTCGTGTTTATGGCCGTTCCACTCTGCGACACAAATATCATCTCCCCATAGTGTGTTCTTCAGAAGGTTCAGCTCGTAATCATAGTTGTAGAACACGATCGCTTTCGGATGCTCTTGAAGAATATCCATCACCGCGCCGATCCGTGAACAGTCAGAATTGATCACACGCCTCGCAACATAGCAGAGCTCAGCGGCATTCATGACCGGCATGTCGGTCTCAGGATCCCAGCGCCTGCGCATAATATCCAGATAGGCCGCTCTGTCATAACCGACATCCAATGTCTCATGGTGTGCCCGCACGTCGTGCTGGTAGTCCATGGTGACCAGAATCTGATTCTTATAGCGCAGCAGCTTCCCCTGATTCAAATATCTGTCGATCTGCGGAAACTTAGCAAATCGCTTATAGATCACATGCTTCTCGCAAAACTCGCTTTTATTCTTAAAATATCCGTTTGCGATAAACACTGGCAGATAGTCCATCCAAGTATCTCCTGGTGTCGCGCTCAGCAATATCCAGCGATTAGCTTTCGAAATCTTCAGGAAAGCTTTAACCCATGCACCATATCCAACCACACGCTGTTCGTCAAATATAAAGAACGCATCTTTTACCTCTTTATACTTTCCAATATTGTTCCAACTGTCGACAACCACTTTTACGTCGTGAGAATATAAGTTGCCCTCATCGGAAGGGGAGAGAAGGAACCTTGCGAGCTCCTTCTCCCATTCCTTGGTATCTCTCTTGCGTGCTGTTGTAATAATGTACAGATCCACACGCTCTGACATCGGAATATAATCAAGATCCGGATTATGACCAAACTCTCCGGTCCAGCCATTTCCTATGCGAATAAAGTAATATCCAAGTGCCGTGATACTTTTTCCCGATCCGACTCCGCCACACAGGATGCAGCCATTGTGCATGCGATTAATCGCGTCCCACTGGTAATCACGGAACTCGACCATTACATATCAAATGGAATATCATCGTCCTCGCCGTCATCAAGATGGCTCCATTTCTGGTCAAGACGATCAACTGATACGGTCACATACATATTCTTGAGATAAGCCTTAACACCGCTGCCGCGATCGTTCTCCCAAGCATAGGGACGAATCGTAAGGTCGACACTCTGAATATCAGCAAAGTCTACCTGACTGACTGAGTCCTCGTCAAGCTCGGTCTTAACATTACCGGCAATCAGATAGATACGAGGAGGATTGCGGACAGGCTCCCCCTTGAAGTTCTTATACATTACCGAAATCGGAAGCGTATACTGAATATCACCATCCTCGTTCATAACACGAGAACGGACATTCCAGCCGTCTTCCTTCAGCTTCTTAGCCAGATCCTCATTCGGCAGTATCACGCTGAAGCTGCGGTCTCCAGCACGGTTAAACTTACCTGCCTCGCCGCGCAGGTTACGGAACTTAATACGGACATCTTCAAGAATCAGATTGGGAATTCTCTTGTTTTCCATTGTAAACTCTCCTTTAAAGTTTTAAATATAATGTTAAGAGGCAAAAGCCTCAAAGTCCCCATACTCGGAGATCGTGGCAATCGCCTCATCAACAAGCGCCGCATAATATCTTTTGTCAATCATGTCTTCTTTGCCGACAGCTCGCACAGTCTCGGACTCCATCCAACGGTAGCCTTTACACCCAGTGGCATAGGAATACTTGCCGTCTTTCTCACGCATCAAATATCCACCGCCAGCACCATCTTTCATTGGGCAGAACAATCCAGCTTTTCCAACAAAGACATAGTTATGACCGCTCTGAATCTTCTCGAGTAATGGATCTAACTCACCGTCACCAGTTGGATAAGAAATATCCATTGGCTTTCCTAGTTTATTCCACATCTTTTGAAGTTTATCCAGCTTAGCTTCAGCATCACTTACATCAGGCAATCCCTCATTAAAGTCCAAATATAATGCTGTGCTGACCGTCTTTGTCTCACACAGATCTTTGAACTCGATCGGCTCATGGCTAAACAAAGTCTTGAAGACGTACGGGATCTGAAACTGAGCGCCTGTCGCGGTCCACTCGCCGGCATGCTTGCCATCTTTGTACTTAGCAATATAAACCGACTCATTAACCAGACACATCTTCTCATAGGTCGCTTCATGCTCGAACTTGTAGCCATATTCCTTGGCGAAGTTCATGCAAAAATCAACGATCTCGGGGGTTGCGTTCGGAATCTTGATGGAATCAGTCTTCACATGCACGACAGAATATCCCATGTCCTGTAGCGTATGTCTCAGCTTGATCATGAACAACGCTCCGCGTTTTGCCACAATATTATCAATATTGCGCGGATCACGGAATTTATTGTCAAACTTCGCCGAGGTCAAACCATACACAGAGTTGATGGCAATCTTCAGGGCCTGCGACAGAGCCTTGGCCTGATCCTTGTCCGTCAGATATTTTGCAAGCTTCCCGTCAAAGAGCTTCGCCGCTTCTTCATACTGCTCATGCTTAATATAAATACGAATCTGCTTCAGATCGGCAAAGCGCTTGGTATATACGTCACCGAAAAGATTCAGTGCAATGATGCTCGACGGATGCATAGACTCAATATCAAGTAGCGCCACATTCTCATACATGCCTGGCTCAGAATATACGTTACCGCCTTCTCCCGGATCTTCGCCCATATACACAGACTTTCCAGAAACAATCTTAGTGCCTTCTGTATATGCGCATTTATCAATGCCGGATTCGTTATACTCGTACCCTGGGAACATCTCGCTCAGATCCGTATAGACAAACTGGCTTTGCGGATTCGGATCATCGCCAAATATAATCTGAGTCGTATGCTGGTTGGTTGTAGCGTTAACACTAAGCCCTGAAATATCTGCCAGAATCTTGCGAGCAGTAAAGTCGGCCGACAGATGATGAAATACTGCAGCGGTGGCAACGACGTCATTTACGCAATAATCCGCCACTTTTCCCCACAATTCCTTCGGAACCGGCTTGTCCCAAGGAAGACCAAGCTCCTGATGGTGAATATCAAGCTCGATTTCCCATTTCTTAAGGCTCTGCTTCTTAGCTGCAAAATCATACACATCCGTATAACTGATGTTGTATGCCTCACGGAAGAATGCCGCATTACGCTTGTCCTCTGAGACAATGATCCTCTGCGAAAGATCAAACAGATCCTCGTTGGAGTAGTCCATCATTCTGGCATACAGAATATGATTGTCGTACCGTCTGCAGTTAAAACCAATCAGCTTATACTTACACAGTTCTTTGATTTGCTCGGAAGTCGGATTAATCCATTTAACAGGTGTTCCGCCATCCTTCATCCAGACAACAACAAAGAGATTTGAGAATACCTCGACATCGAAGAACACAACATCATCGTATTCTGCTTCTATGTTTTTGGCTTCTTCAATCTCTCCATCTAGAATATCTTTCGAGCAGAACTGCATCTTTCCGACAAGCTTAATACAATAAGCTGCCTGGTGACTACTATGTGCAGCAAAGCTCAGGATGGTTGGCCGCATGTCGCGCAGATCATATGTCATTCCGGAGGAATAAGCATCATCAAGGATCTTAAATATAAAGTCTATGCTTGATCTGGTGTCAGCATGAACTTCTTTCTTCAGATTCTTTTTAATGCTCGACCGGAGTGCTTTCTCATTTTTCAGTCCTTCAAAATTTACCACCTTGCTCTCCTTTCTCAGCGGTAAACCACTTGTGAGCACCGCAATATCAAGATTGCAGCACTTTGTCAGCATTCGTCTGAGGCTCGACTTCCCGGAAAAGACCTTAACTTCAATATCATCGTCATAGATCCGACTGAGCTTGCTTACATCTCCTTTGTAAATATAATGCAGGTGAATCCCTTGGCCACTCTTACTAAGCTCAGCATATGTCGGAGGCCATTTCAAAGCCGCCTCCAGGTTTTTCTCAAAGCTCTTCTCTCCGGTCTCAGGGTCCTTAATATCAAAGTCAATAACAATATGCTCTTCTGGAAGTCTCACATAGTGAAGCTTGTGCGTGTCAATGTCTTCCAATACTGTCTTACAGTCATCCCAATATCCGGCTGGAGACCCGTCTTCCTTGGCATACTGTGCGGGCCTGTCGCCCATCTCACAGTCAAAACGGCTCAATGCTCCAGATTCAAACTTCAGCCAAATATCTTCCGAAGCATCATCACCAGAAATATCAGTGTCATTACTCTCCTCCTCGTCGAATAAATATTTGAACTTCTGCCATTGAAACCCCTTATAGACATTCCACTGTCTTGCGCTGCCGGCTCCGTACCGACTGTAAAAATCATCGAAGTAGCTCTTCAGCTCCTCCTTGAATATCATTTTGGAATAGGGAAATGGCACCTGAGCTTCCTGACAGTAAGCCTTATACTGTGTCCAGGCATAACTCAGCGTCGTCTGATCCTTCTTCCGAAAATCAATCGCAAACTCCTCAACAAAATTGAAGAAGCTGTTTGTCGCTCCAAGCATATCCTGAGGAACATACTCATCATAATATCTTGGGCTCTTCTTATAGACCTGTAGGCAGTGCCAAGCGATGGCCCCAAGCTCAAAGTCAATCTGGTCCCACAGAAAATCATAGCGATCCTTCGGTACCTTGTTTCCTGTAGGATGTATATCAACCAATCTTCGAATCACACCGCTCTTAGCGTCTGTAATCTTAACCGGTTTATTGGTTGCCACAAAGAGCATCGCCTTGAATTCCGTGGAATATAATTTGGAATACTTGCCGTCGACAACGACTTCATCGTGAGAGACGAGTGCGTTCAGTCTGGTATTATCCTCGATCTTGCTGAGATCTCCTTCGCTATCGGTGGCTACAAGAGGATTCGATTCAAATGATTCTAGTGCAAAGCGGTTTCCGCTTGAACAAAGTGCCTTCGAATCAAAGCTACAGGAATACTCAGGAAACAGTTTCTCACGGATGATCTTAACAACTGTTGACTTGCCTGTCCCTCCACTTCCGTAGAACACAAAGAATTTCTGAATCCTCTTGCTGTCACCACTGACAATGGACCCGATAGCCCATTCAATCTTGTGCCTCTCAACAGGAGAATATAATGTTCCGATGAGTTCGTCCCAGGCGTCTGTCTTTCCTTCGGCAAGAGCATAGCTGAGATGCTTAGTTGAATAGTCTTCGCGCTTCGGTTTCGTATTGGAGAATACAATTGTCTCGTCCAGCGGATGATAGTTTTCATCCGTCTGCTTCTCGCAATACTTTTTCCATTTATCAATAGACCCTGAATCGCTGTCGTCCATAAATGCTACACGGACATGCTCATACTGCGGATGATCCAGCTTAAATTGCTCGGCATACTTTCGAAGCTCATTATCAATCATATCGATAACATCGTCCTGCTTCGTCGTCCATCGCTGGTTCGTCTCGTCCCACGCAGCGTAAAACTTTCCGCCACGAATCATGAGGTCTTTACTGGTTTTGGTACTGAAGTATGGTCTAATTTCAGGGGGCTGTTTCTTGGTCGCGCCTTCGCACCACTTGATTCTCAGAAAATCCACATTTTTGGTCCTCCTTCCTCAAAAATTCACGAGCTGGATAAAAACCTGTTTTTTTCCTATTCTTTTTTTATATATATTTTTTTTATTTTTATTTTATATAAAGATAAGAAAATTTTTATCCTTTTATCCAGCTGGTCGATTTTTACCTGAAAATCCTTCAAAAACCGCCGAAAAACGTCAAAAATGGGCTAAAATGACCGAAAAATACCCATTTTTTACCAATTTTTGGCTATTTTTCATGGGCGGTTTTGTGGGCGGTTTTGGGATAAAAATTTTAAAAATATCCAAAACTATCCACTTTTAGCAGAAATCGCCCCCAAAATGCTCCATTATGTACCAATTTAGCTGGTACCAGAGCTCCATATGATAGAAGTTCTTAGGTGGGTTTTTGACTGGAAATAGCTCATTTTTGCCTGTTTTATCCATAAAATTGGCTAAAATGGATAAAACTTTTGTCCCAGAAAAAAAACCGCCCACATTTTTATCCAGCCCTAAATTGCGAATCATCATCCAAAACCAGCGATCTGCACGCTTCGGATCGTCCGGATTGTACATGATTTCATCATTGCAACGGATCGCTAAAGCTATAAGCATTTCCAAAACAGAGCAAGGGCCGCCAACATCGCAGCCCTCGCCTGTCTCCTCTTCGAAAATATCTCTCAGCTCAAGACCGTCTATTGCACGATTTTTGTCCCGCTGAACGACCCAGCGAAACTCCGTATCCATGAGTGTGCAAAGAAGTTTGGCATAGTCTACTCTCCGTTCTGGGTCTGGAATAACAATCGCGCAAAGCCAGTCAAAGTAGCTCATCAGTCATCGCGGACCGGAGCCGTGTCAGGAATATAAGGCTCATCCTGAAGCAGCAGCTCAAAGTCCGAGCTCCTCATCTCATTGCGAATCAGAACACACCCATCCTCATCCGCAAGATCCGCCAGCATATCGAAATTGTCTTTGCCGATCAGATTCTCAATGTCATCTACGATCCGCTCATCCTCGTCAACGCAGGTGCCATCAGAATATACATAGATTGTCTCACGATCAAATCCACGATTGTCGTAATTCCACTGGTCAGCATCGATAATATAAGGATCGTCTCTAAGCCCCTCAGAAGGCCCAGGAATGATTTCTACGTCGTCTGGGTATTCCGTATCGTCCGAGTCTGTTCCTTCCTCCGCAATGTGAATATCACGCTTCTGAGGGGGATCTGTGAAGACGTTACGGCGATACGAGCGAACTTTGTCTTTTGCCTTCTTTCGCAGTGCCTTAATATCCACTGCTTGCTCCTTCTCAGCTGGCTTTTCCACAGACTTCTCATCTTTCTTGCCTGAGTTCTCCATAATCTTGAGCTTCTCCAAGCGGTTCTTCACAGCATCGGCGTTAGCTTTTGAAAGCTTCTTGAAATGCTCTCTAGCATCGTCCCAGGCTTCTGTAACAGCATCGTCTTTCTGCTTCTCGAAATATCCCTTAACAGCGAAAAAGGTGGCCGCCGCTCCGACAACCACCCCCGCTGCGAAGTAAATCACAGCTTTAATGTTCATAGTTTACTCTCCTTTTCATATCAGATCTTCTCAAAAATCAATCCGTCGCAATTCATGTTCAGATGAATGTTGGGGATCTTTCCGGTCTGCGCGTCACTCATGTCATCAGTGTAATAATCGCTAAAGCCAAAGTCGACATATCCATCGCCATCGCCGTTATCCAACCAACCGAGAACGGCGCCTTCCGTGGTTCTCTTCATGCCGAGGAGGTCCAGAACTTCATTCAGAAACAGGTGACCACGCGCATGCAGCATATCATTGGCCGCGCACTGCTGAGCTTTCAGGAAGAAGAAGTTGTGCTCGGTATTCATGGTCGCGTCGAGAGGAGCTGTCCCTTTATTGAAGTCAAATTCATAAGGGCTTGCTTTGGTCTTGATCGTCTTAGCCTTTTCTGTGCTTTCGGCGGTGCTGCCATCCTCGTTTACATGTGCCGCTGTGAAAGGCGAAGTGCCGTTGTAGCAATCCATTTCTTTCTCTTCGCCGATGAGATTTTTGACACGTTCACGATAGTCCTTGAAACTCTCATCCAGGGCAGTGTATGCAGCCACCGTCCCCAAATATCTTGTCTTCAGAATCCCGTGTGACGCCAACATCATTACAATGGCTGCCACAGTCAGTGCAAACGGGATCGCGTATTTACGAATATACTTGCGGGCCAGCTTCCAATATTTCTTCAGAAGAGCCCTGCGCATCTCTTTGCGATTTTCCTTGTCATCCTCGTCCTTGAGCTCATCGCTGAGATCGTCGATTTCGTCATGAATATCACGAATCTCTTCATCTTCCATGACCTTCTTGGTCACGATAATGCCGGTCACGACAGCACCGACAACGCACGCAATGCCACCGACAAGCAGAATCTCGGGGGACGCCTTCTTGCATTTAAGCATAGCCTTCCCGCCGACTTTCATTACAGCGGCGCTTACTTTTCCAAATATCTGAAGTTTACTCATGTTTGTTCTCCTCTACTTTTGATTGAATATAAGCAGTTTCGGTTAGTATAGTATCGATGTCTTCCACAAGCTTCTCGAGAATATCAGCCACGATCTCCTCGGTAACTCCGGACATTGCATTTGCGGTCAGCTGCCACGAAGAGATACATCCTCCAATGCCGACTTTAACTTCAACACCTTGGCTATACGGAAGAGGCTTGAATCCGACAGAATATCCAGCACCTGTCAGAGCGTTAATTTCAGCTAAAAGTTTCATAGTGCTTCACCTCTCGGCATGACAACTGCCCAGCCATCCAAATATCTGCCAGTCTCCTCGTCCTGGAACGCTCTGGGCACACGCTCAAGATGCATACCGGTCAGGTCATACCAGCCGAATTTGTTGTCCGTATGCTCTGTAGAGACACCGAAAGCATCGTAATAGTCAGCATAGGACAGACCTTCATCTGGATACTCCGCGAGATACTCCTCAAAGTCTCTCATAATATCCAATGCCTTGTCCTTCGAGTCCTTCATCTGGATCTCAAAGTCGGACCTTGCCTCGCGCCGGCTTTCCCGAACAGATGATTTGGGCTTCTTGCTTTCGCCTCCGTTGAAATATCCGCCGTAACGAATTTTGCCTCCGCTGCTAGTCTTTCTGCTCGACCCATTACGGACAATTCCGATTCCAAACATCATCCCGAGAGCGCCATTGATACCGTCCATAATCGCATCCTGGATTGACGGAACGATGATGTCCTTAACGATGTAGTCACGAATATCTTGCTTAGTAACATCATCCGCGATGAATGTCTCCACGAAACGACGAGCAAGAGATTTCCTCATCTTTTTGCTTCGGCCACCAGAGTCTTTAAGCTTCCGATGCTCGAGCCTTTCTTCTTTCTGCTCTTCCAGCATTTCGCGTTTGGTATTGGAGTTGCCGGCTTTCATGGCCTCCCAATCAACTTCTGCCATCTCTCAGGCTCCTTTCTAAAAATATCAGGGAAAAAGGGAGTGGGGTGTTTTCCCCACGAATCCCTTATTGTTTCTTTCTAAATGATTCGATTATTTCTTCGACTTGTTTATCGTCGAACTTGTTCTTTTTTAGAAAATCTTTTGCGGCATATCTGCCTTCTTGTTCGAATATCTCTTTTGCTTGTTTTATGAGTTTGTAGCTATCTACTATGGGATCTACATTTTCATGGTATTTCTTTGCGCACTCGTCCACTTTGTCGTCCACGTATTTATCCACGACCCTGTCGCATACGGCAGAACTCGCAATCATCGAGCCGACCACGATGATGCCCCCAATTACAGGATTAATCATCGTAAGCGGCACGACGCTTGCTGTTACGCCTGCAACAGCTCCGTCGACGCATACATAACTTAAAAGTTTCAATGCGCCTTTCGTTAAAAACCGTCCTTTGCTTTCCTTCGTCTTAGCCATTTTTATGCTCTCCTTCATAATATAATGTGAGATTACTCTCCATTATAGGCTGCGTTTTTTCTGCGACTCTCCTTGGCAAAAAAGAAGGAGCCATGCATTTCTGCACAGCTCCTTGCGGTAGAATATCTTTATTCGTCGGATACTTCCGAAATGTCCTCTTCGGTATTCTCAGTTTCGTTCTGATCCTCTTCGCTGGTCTCCTCCGTGCTAGAGGCTCCGGAACGGGCGATGAAGACTGCTGCGGTCGTGACAGCTCCGACAACCACGCCGATTGCGAGGTCTCGGAGATCGCGTCCAAAACGTCCCCAAACTCTCTTCCAGAATCCTTCCTTCTTTGGAGTCTGCTCCTGCTGCTGTTCCTCAGTATTCTGCTGATTCTTGTTTTCATTCTCTTTCATTTTAGTTTTCTCCTTTTAATTTTATTGGTATCTCTACCATTATAGGGCATGCAATTATTGCGAATTAATCAAGCGAGATAATCAAGCGGAACTGAGTCGAAATGCTTACCAGTTTTCTTGACTCTCCCACTTTCAATGTCCGTCTCGTTGAGGCAGGCTTTAAAGTTCTGGCCGATGACAGTAAAGCACGGATTATCCTCGCCAATCGCAATGACTATGCCAATATCAGAGTGCTGGTCATCATCTGGGCAGGATGTGTCGAAAATCTCAACTTCATCGCCGATATGAATCTTCTTCTCTTCTTCATGATACTCTTCTGCCCTGTTGATGAACCAGGTAGGTGAGAGATTCTGGACGATCTCACCGACAGTGCCATAACCGAATATCTCTTGGTTCTTACCCATTCCGCGACCAGAATAGGCAGCTCTCAACTCATCCCAAATCTCCTCCATGCCTTTGATACGGCCGCGGTTGAAATCGTTTTCCGAGACATTTATTGCCTGATCAATGGCACTACGAAGCTCAGCCTCTTTTTGAATGCTTATCTTAAGCCTCGCATTTGTGCTAGCCAGACGTTCTCTGAGGTTGTTGTTGCGCTCGTCAAGATCACGTACTTTTTTCTCCAGTTTGGTAGCAATATCAGCCAGATTATCCCTTTCAGATTTTTCGTTGGCAAGTTGGTCTTTGAGACGATTGTTTTCAACCCACAAAGCCCGGTAATCAGCCGTTACTTTATCAAGCTTCTCGTCGAGATCTTTCTTGACTGCCAGATCAACCTTCTGCTGCTCTTTATATGCAAGAATTTGGTCCTCAAGATACCTGATTCTACCGTCCTTGGCTTCGCTAATGGCTTTTTCGATGCCAACACGAATACCACTCATTTCATCCTTTCCTTTCTTAACTTATATAATCGAATGGAACGCTATCATAGTGCATTCCGGTTTTGCGGACTGAGCCGTCAGCGATTGCCTCATTGGAGAACGAGAAGGAATTACCAGAGCCTATCGAATGATAGATAATTGTGCCGTCTGCTTTCTCTTCGATTGAATAAACGATGAAACATTCAGAATCATCGCTTCCAAACTGGCTGATTCTGATTACTTCATCACCAATCGTAATATCATGAGCTTCTTTTTCCTGATATTCGAGAGTTTTGCGAAGAAATGCTGTGGCTGTCAGGTTATCGACACAGGCAGCCATGCTATAATACCTATAGACGGGAAACAACAAATCCCCGCGTTTAAGACGATCCTGGGCCCACTGAAGGCTTGCCCAGAGTTCCTCCATGCCCTTGACCTTTCCGCGCTCGAAATTATCTTTCGCGTCCTTGCTTGCTTGGTCAAGAGCATCCCTGAGAGCTTTGCTACGTTCGGCAATTTCCTTAATGGCAAAGTCTTTGTTAGATATAGCTGAATGCAGTTCGTCATTATCCGAGTTATATTTACGAACGAGATTCTGTGCAAAGGCTACTTCTGCTGTCAGGTTTTCAATCTTGTTGGACTGCTTTTCCACTTTGGACTGAAGGCCGGCAAGCGCTGTGTCTTTATCAAATATAACTGAATGTAACTGAAGCTTATCCGATTCTGCTTTATGAAATAGACTCATTGCTGTGGATCGTTCTTCAGTCAGCCTTTTAATCTCATTGGCCTGCTTTGCCACCTTGGACTGCATACCACGTACGACTTCGTTCTTTCTTTTGAGCTTTTCGTTCTCTTCATGAAGGGCGCGGTTCGATTCTCTGAGCTTGTCGATTTCGCCTTTCTGGTTCTTTATGATAGTACCACGATTATTGCAGCAGCTATCTAGATTTTGCACGATCTCGCGAAGATTATGAATTACTGCCTCGTGATCGTCCTGACAGCAATTGCAACCAGGAGTATTGTTTTTGTTTTCGGACATTGTTTTCTCTCCTTTATTACTTTTTTACCCAGAACTCCGGTTTACGGAATTCGTTGTAATACTTCTCAGCCTCTTCTTCTGTGAGGCTGCGGAAGTTCTCCTCCCCAAGGCCGACGATCAGGAAAGGCCCCGCGATTATGTCAATCATCTTTTTCGAGTCGTCATAGAGGGCTCTGTTGGGCATAAGCCCTTTGTTTTTACCGTCCTCGTTACAGATTAAAGCGACATCATCTTCCCAGGGGCACAGCTGCTCAATATGCCCGCCGACAAACTCCTGAATGTCTTGAAGGTCGCCATTAATATCTTCGATCGATGCGAATAATACCGGGCGAACCACAACGGCCTTTAACGTTTTTGTTTTGTCCATTTTCACTCTCCATAAAAATATAAGGGGTGTCCGAGTCTCTGCCCGGTCTTAACCCCTTACCTTGTTTAGTAAATATCCCGATTATAATCCGGAGGATTGCTGAAAGTAATCGCCAGCGCCGGGATGTTGCCATCATACAAACACGTTGTCCACGACATACCGACAGTCTCTTCGGCTGCTTGTCTCAGACCCTCAGCGCTAAGATCCACGGGTAACTCCATACCAAAGCCAAGGCATTGCCCAGCATCCCCACTGAGATTAGGGCCAATATCATGGTACCCGCAGCGCTCAATCACATCTGCATATGGGACAAAGCACCACGGTTCTCCTTCTTTGGCCTGCTGATACAATTCGTCAACCGCCCACTCTCTGGCTCTGGAGATTCTAGACGCTGAGGATATAATCCAATGCCTTCGGACCGGGTCCCAGGTTAAACACTCGCCGATAACTTGGTTGATGTTCGAAGCATCGAATGTCGGAGGAGGCGCATCCTTGACCGAGTTTGCATTAATCTTGTCCTTGATCTTAGTAAGCGCGCCATCACCCCCTTCTTCTTTAACGCCCTTCTCAAGATCCTCGGCATACTTCTTGTAGTACGCCATACCGGCAGTGGCCGCCGCGAGTCTCTTAAGATTTACATGATTCGCCATCCAGAAGCACACGATGCTCCCGCCGATAACAAGACATACGATACCGTAATATCTTGCGCCGACTTTCACATATCGCCATATGAGGTCGGGCTTGCTGCGGGCATCCTCAGGCAGGTTGTCCCACTTTTCTTTAGCCAAGTCAAACTCGGCCTTAGCTTCAGGAGCTTTTCTAGCAACCTGGATCGTGCCGAATATCACGCCGGCTGTGCCTACCGCAGTGAGAATAGTGGGGAGATGCTTAACTATAAGCTTCCCCCCAACTTTCAGACCGGCCTCAGCAGCTTTGATTGCGGCTGAGATAGTCATTCCTTAGTCTCCCTCTTAAACGCGCGGATAGGACGCAGTTTGTCCTTAACCGCAAAATAACCAGCAACACCGGCAGCCGCGCAAGCACCACACAGGACGATGCCGCCCACAAGGCCAACCATCAGGCCAGCGCCGAGCGAAAATCCGATTCTGAAGTTCATGCCTTGCCCTCCCTATTATTTTCATAGTGGATGTTAAAGCCGCCCTCGACCTTGGTGCCGAGAGTTCCTTCCTCACGAGCATTGAATGCGGTCCACCACATCTGATCGGCAAGCAGATCCTTCTGCTGCTCCTTCTCGTCCTCGGTCAGCTGCTCCTTCTTAGAGAGCTTCTGGATCTTACGCTGGCAGCGCTTAATGTTGTGGCGCTTGACAGCACGCCAATATCCTTCATCAAAGAAGTCATCGAGTTTTGCTCCTGCACGAAGGCCCGCGCCGACGCACATACCAACAGACCAGAGGGTTAACATTAGCCCTGCGGTCTTGGCAACTGCCTTGACGATGAGTTTAATGTTCATTACTTTCTCTCCTTTCTAAATACGATTAGCGCTTGAAAAACGCCACTGGGACAGCCTCGACCTGAACCATCAGGCCTGAGCCGCACAGAAACGTGCCAGCTGCGTTGCGGATAAGACTACGATGCTTATCGCGCAGTACAAGGTTGACGTTTGCCTCATGGATTGCTTTTTTGAGTTTGCTCATTTTGGAATCTCTCCTTTTAAAAAATTTAGAGAGGTATCTAATTGGACGCCTCTCCATTAATATACATGAAATTATTGCGAGACCCTTAGCTCCAGCCCCTGACTCGGTACTTCTTTTGTGATGATAACCGCATTGGACATATGAGTTGTTACTCTTGTGCCGTCTCTAAAAATAAAGGTAACATTGCCATTTTTCAATTCGATTATCCTGTTATTACAATAGCAATAATCATCTTCTGCCTGTTCTTCGTCGGTAACCAGGATCTTATTCAGAACCTTTCCGTCAGGAAGCTTCACCATCACTGTAACTATTCTCTATCTCCCTCCTTGCTTCGGCCATAGTGTCGGCTGAAAATATAAAGGAGCCACGCAGAAACACTTCAACGTGGCCTCGCACATTACGAAATTCGTAGTTATTCATTTTGTTTTACTCCTTTTAGGATATCGCTGACTTCCTGAAGATTAGCAACATTTGGATCTATTTCAATCATGAGCGAATCCTTGTGCCCAGGAATCTTGAATGGCCGTGCCGACAAGTCAAGGTGTAGGTCTAAAGTAGGATTTGTGGCAAAAAGACATGGCGTATTATCCGAATATAATGTCTGCTGGTCATTACCGAACTCTATGCCCAAGTATGAAAATGCTGCTTTAATCAAATAGACTTTTCCATCAATTTTAATCTTTATCCAATTATCTTTATGAAGCTCTAGACAAGACCAATCCAGAAAAGCCGTCCCACAATACGGGCAAATATCACTCGATATTGGCGCTCCGCAATTTGGACAATTATACTGTGTCATAATCCGTTCTCATTATGACACCATCGCAAGTTTTAGGTGCACTAGCACTTTCAACCAGCCAGTTCAAATACACTCTGGCTTTCTCTAAATCCTCAACTCCGGCCTTATCACGCCAGCGCCAAATATACTTCATAACATTGCCCTTGCAGTAGTCCTGGAACCCCTCAGGACTCATAGACGCCTTGATTGCCTCGATACATTCAATCCCGCCCTGAGTGTAATGTGCGGGGTGATTAACGTTATCGGTCATTGCCAAACTCCTCCTTTTCTTCATCATCCCAGCTTGTCATAAGGTATATGACGCCGACGATGAGCATTAACGCAAAGATTGCAGCTACTCTCATGAAATATCACCTCGCTCCTTATGTTTCGATGAAATCTTGGCACTGTCCGAGTAAACCTTTTTCCACAGGTCCTTCTTCGTCCTCTAAGTCTTGATGCTTTTCGCATGCCCATCCATAGGGGCCATTCCAGTCATAGAAAATGTCCGTGCAATGATCACAAAAGAAACAAGACCTTGGACGAGCGAGAATAGTCATCGGTGGATCATGAAACTTATACTCACGAGTAAAATCAGGATTAGTTGGTTCCTTCATCATTTTCCTTTCTTACTAATGCGGCACGTAGCTCCTCAAATTCATTCTTTTTCCGACGTTTTTCAACACGTTCTCGTTTACATTTATAGCAAAATCTCCGGACATAACTCCAGTGGGGTTGGATGAGAACCGAGTCTCCGCATATAGGGCAAGTTGCAGTCATATAGTCATCCACTTTTTATTTTTCCCCCAAAGTAATCATCTCCGAATAGGGGAGTGTCTTAATCCATTCACAATATTCTCTCCACTCGTCAAGTTTATGCTCTTTTCTCTGACGATACTGTGAAGCTAAGACCTCATAGTTAAGATCAATAGTACGACGCTGATTGAAACTTGACGAAAGAAGCTGAATCATCTGCCACCAGTATCGTTTGTCTTTGGTTTCGAGGAATTTATCACGATAACGGTTCAAGATTTCGCATGTATGCTGCAAATGACCTTCTGGTGTGAAGTAGCATCTATTGCCGTCAATATTAATGGCTGATAGAGCAATATCTTTTTCGGGATCAAAGCGGTATTCAGGATCAATCAAATCGGCTCTGTCTAGAAGATGCTCATGGCTGAAATCGTCGAGTGTAAATTCTTTACTATGAATCTTATGCATCGTCGAACACGAATTTGAGACAGTTCCGACCTTGTAAGTTTCAAACTCTTTCCACCAGTAGAGAGGAGCTGTAATATCCATCTGAACATGAACCATCCGTCTCCACTTTGCTTCTTCAGTTCCGCCCTTACAAAGATTCATAAGAAGCTTATAGTCATTAGGGCCTATGCTAAAAGAATCAAGTACTCGAATCTCATGCTCTTTGTCGTCACCAACATATCCCATGTCCTCAACATGAAATATTTTCTTAAGAATGTTTCGAAATACTTTCTTTAAAAGTCCAGATTTTATCGAAAAATGATCAAGAAAATTACTATCAGATTTCGCCCAACTGTTCATTGGATTTCTGGCACCTCTAATAGCGCCTTCCCAGCCAAAAACTTGTGTGTTTTCGATCTTTATCATAATAGTCCTCCTCGAATTAACTCGTTGACTATTATAGCTGCTGTGACTATTGGAAAACAGAATGAAAGCATACAGCATAGGATGCCGATTTTTTCAGAAATGGATTCTACGTCAAGCGACCCACTCATAAAAAACCAGCTATAAATCAGAATGGCGTAGTTTATAGTTAAGAGTAAAACAAAAACCGCTATTCGTCCGATCATTTAATATCTCCTTCCTTTCTTCGCTTGTAATAGCGGTCAACCTTTTCTTTTACTTTGTCTTCGAGCTCTCTGTAACTTATCTGAGTTCCGATTTCCAAAGTATTCAGACAAATGTAAACATCTGCTATCTCCGATACAAGAGCATCGAGATCGCCTTTTCCACGAAGAAATTTTGTGATCTCTTTCTGTAGCTCGCTTAATTCTTCAACACAGACAATGGCTTCGTGGTCTAAGCCATTTTCGGCCAGGACCATTTCCGAAAAGCCATGAGGCACATCAATTAACATGGCAGATTCCTTATATCATACTTTTCGGTCTTTATAAGGCGACGATACCCTTTGCCATCATCGCTCCAAATCTCTTTACGGTAGCATATCGGCGTAAGAACAATATCCAGAAACAGTTTTTCGGCATCAGCCAGCTTGCTAGCCCAGCCAAAATATAAGCCACCAACAGTCTCATTATTGTTGACCTTAATAGCATAAAGCACGAGGTAGATCATTTAATCTCCTCCACGTCTTCGAGTTTCTTAAGAAGTTTTGCCTTGTACAGCAGATGCTTGAACCTCGTAGTGCTGAGGCCAAGATACTGAGCGATCTTCTTCGATGTCCAGCCCATGGCCTTGTACTGCTTTGCAATTTCCAGAAGTTTATCAGTATTAATCGGTTTCTTTTTAATCACGTTCATCCTCCTCATACTTTTCAGGTCGGTGACCGTCCTCTCGCACAGGGACGCTCAGACAAATATCACACGGACTTTCTTCGACGTCGGGATCTTCCTCGCGGTGCTTGCAGGTGCCGCAATATTTATCAAAGTCTACAATTTTCAGTTGTCCAAACATAATTTCATCTCCATTTTTCGGAGCAACATCTTCCTTGAATAATTCGTCGAGGAATGTTAAAAGATTATTGCTCGGAATATCTCGGCAAAAGTTTGAGGCGAGCATACACCATTTGCCGTCAGGCCATGTTCAGATTGGAACCTCTTGACTGCTGCCTCAGTGCCAGAGCCATACTCGCCATCAGCGATTCCAGACTTTTTAATTGTATTCTCCGGGGCATACCCACGAAGCGTGAGCAGCATTTGCAACACTTGGACATAATATCCAGAGTCTCCTTGCTTCATCTCTGGGACAAGACACACGATGGCGTACATAGTGTCGTCGGCCAGTTTGTTGTTGACCAGTATGTTGTTGGCCTTTTCAGGCACAGTTGTTCCGCCGCAATAGCGAAGAACCGCATCCCAAGGATAATTGTAATATCCCTGGATACGGATCTCGTTACCGCTTTGATCCCCTGGAATTGAGTTACCTTCAGAACTTCGTGCATGAACAATTTCGCAACAGCCAATATACATAGCCGTATGATTGGCTTTGTTGAGTAACACATCTCCAGGTCTCATGCCTCCGCAGGTTTGAAGATTGCACTCGGCAGTCACGTCTTTGAAACCGCATTTAAGGAATGCGTCATACATATTCCCAGTGAATGTGGCACCTTCAGTTTTGACAGGCACTCCGGCTGCTTCCCAAACGGATATCATAAGCGACGAGCAGTCATAGTCGGGCATACCCCACCTATTCGCCTGAGAATATCCGTGAGAATTGTCATTGGCTATAGTCATGGCCATCTGCATAGCCGAGTTGATGATTTGTTGTGTTGTTATTTGGTCCATTTTTGCTCCTTTATTGTATGCCTAAACACATGAAAATGATAGGTTGCAAATATCTTTAGACCTAGCAATGCCCCGAGTTTTTCCCAGCAAGAATAATTAGAATATCGGGACCAGAGCTTCCAGTCCCGATACCTACAAAGCAGCTCGGTAATCATGCGGCGTTCATCTCCTCTAAGCGTTCTTTTTTTAGCGCGCGACTGCTATTCTGCTTCATAATATCTTTAATTGCAGCCAGCTTGTCGCGCAGTCTCTTCATCGGTTTGCTGAGAGTCAGGTTGATCGCAGATTCGAGTTTGGAATATCCGGATCTCCAGAAGCGAGCCTCGTTTAGCTGCCTAATTGTGGGCATGCATAAATCATAAAGCTCGGAGAATTCATCCTGGGTAAGCCCAAGGTGCTGTCGAATATCACCAACCGTGGAACCCGAATTGTCATTGGTGACAACGTATTCGATCATCTCAGCCAACTCTGTGGCATCTTTGTCCTTAAAAATATCAGTCATTGTTATATTCCTCCTTAGTTATTTACGTTAAACCAATATTGCTCGACGAAGTATTCGCCGATGCTTGCTGCCTGGGAAAAGCATTCCGCATGCTCTTTGTCATCATGCTCAGAAGCATACTGTTTCATTTTTTCAGTATACTGCTCAAGAATATCTAGAGCAGTTACCTCGAACGGGAGATCAAAAGCCTCCTTTAACAGCCTGAGAATATCATCGCAGGCTGCTTTGGAGTATGTTACTTCTCTGAAGCTATTTGATCGGATCAGAGGATGCTTTAGGTTGAGTGTATCTCGGTAAGCCTCAACAATTAGTATCATCATTCCAATGCTATATTGCTGACGCTTATTACGAAGCACCTTCTTTATTCTTTCTCGATGCTCACTCACAAGACTTCAACCCCGATCTCAACTTTAATTTTCTGTCCGGCAAAGAGTTTCTGGATCAACTCAATTTGGCCCATGTCGAACCCAGTTGAAATATAACTGGTCGCAAAGGCCATGCGCTTGTCTGTCACAGGCTTGATTCCGATTTCTTTGTTCGCAGTATTTATTGCAGCATATGCTTTGAGCTCTTCTGATACCGGAGCATTCTTCAGAACTTCTTCCGGTAGACCTACGGCATTGGCAACCTCGGAACAGACCTTACTTTTCCTCCACTTCGAAATATCACTACGGAACTGTTCAAGAGCCTTTGCGTTTTGCTCTGTATGCCGATTGCCGCCATTCTTGATACCAAAATCCCTTGCCATATCAAAGCCGTGGTTCACCAGATACGCTCTAAGGCAATTGCTATCTCTCTGGAATAGCTCTCGATTGATTACTTTTATACCGAGATCACGGCCGTATCGATCAAGCACCTGGTTGATAAATAAATCCTGCTCGCGATGAGTAAGTTTCTTGAAGCCCTCCCATGTAACGAAACAGAAAATCGGCTCGTCCCTCTCTTCCTTCTTCGGATTCATTCGATATTCCCGAATATCACGCCGAAAGTCATGAAGTTTGGTCCGACCATGTCGTTTATCGGGATTGACTTTATCGAGAATTCCCTTGATCTTGAGATGACTCCGCAGAGCATTATCATCTCTGAGATCGAACAGATCTCTTCCAATCTGGACAAGACCGATATCATACTTGTCTTGCAGGTTATTGAGGTACCCGGCCTGCCAGTCTAACGGCATCTCCCTGAATTCGGGAAACGTAAGGAAATCGTCGAAAGTGTAGGTCTTCACTGGCCCATGCTTCTCTTCAATCTCCTTGTTTGTTAGCTGCCGGTTTCCAAGCTTTTGCCCATTGTTGCCATTATGGGCATGATAGCTCTTTGCAGTGATGCTTCTCTCCGCAATCTCATCTTGGTATTCCTTCACTATTTCGTTCATTGTCTTGCTCTCCTTTCAAGTTTGAACGTAAAAAATATAAGAGGACCTACATCTTTCGATCCTCTCTATTAAGGGCCACGGAATTTTTGCGAGGTTAATGAAATAGGTCGTATTTGATTCGCCTTGCCAACAGAATCGGCCAAGACATGCACACGACCATTATCATAGCCATTATTATTAGCCAAAATATTATTGTCGGAGCCCCAACAACAGTTTTCCATTCTTCCTCAAGGCCTCGTAGCTCAATGCTTAGAGTGTTGTCTTCGCCAAAGCACCACCATGCATATACTACTGCGGCCAAAATATATAATGTGATTACAATAGTTGCTTTCAAAAATATTCCTCCCAACTCTCTTTTTTAAGTGGTTTCATACGCAGCTGCCACATCAGACTCCGAAGCTGAAATATCGGATAGTCCTTCTCCTTGGCATGCTGTTTGAAAAAGTCATAGAACTTAGGAGTTGTGTAGATGTCGTTCACTATAGCCGGGTCTACCCCTGACCAGTAGCACATCTTCAGCTCTTCGTTGAATATCTTCTGCACGACGACTATTCCGCGCTCTCCTTCACGAAACAGTGTCCCACAGCTGTAGACCGGGTGCTCAAGTCCGATCAACTCGCCATAAACCGGTATGGCAATGGCTGGCTTCTGATAGTGGTATTTCATAGTTTGTCGTAATACAAGAACATCGATGGCGAATGAATAAGGCCGAACAAGACTAAAAGTTTATACCACCACGGATTAAGGCATCTTTTTCTCCATCGATTCCATCGCTTAAAATGATTTAACATCGTTACTCTCCTTGTCATTTATAAATTTTTTTTCTGCTTCTTTAAGGCCTTCTCGACCATTTTTTTCATAAATATAATTCAGACAGAGCCTAAAGAATACAGCCATCTGAAACTCTTCAAAAGCACCGCCTATGCTACTTTTTAGTAGGTTTCCAATACACTTATTTAGTTCTGGGCATTCTTCAAGAATCGCTTTATCCGCTTCAGTTATTTCATGACTATAATTCAGCAACTGTTTTTACTCTCCTTTCTGAAAATAAAAAGAAAAGGCCACTGATTACTCAGCGACCTTCTTATTCATAGTTTCTACTGCGGCCTTCGCTCCAATAATAGGGGCCATAAAACATGCTTTGTTTACTTCGGTTAATATCTTGTTGATTGTTTTAGCGGCCTGCACGTACTCGTTGCTGTCCTCCGGGATTGCTTTGTCAATCGCCGGGCCAATAGCGTACCCATACAGGCCCCAAAACGCCCAACTTCCAACTACTTTTTTAATCATTGTTTTACTCTCCTTTTTAGTTTTTAGTGTATTGCCTTTCATTATAAGAAGCGCAAAACTTGCGAAAAAAAATATAAGGAATGAGTGTTCCCCGCTTCTAACGGTTAAGTCTCCGGTTTCCCGGCGGTCTACAATTAATCCTATTTGTATGGTTACGGTATCTCAACCGCCCCAGCATAACCCAGGAATTCCACTGTCCTCATTCCATTATAAGGAATGAATATCTTGCGAAGAAAAAAAAAGAAGACCGCTGATTTCTCAACGATCTTCTCGGAACTTATACTCGATCTAAAAGTTTCTCGAACTCTGATCCTTCCATGAATAGGTCTGCATTCAGGTGCAATAGTACGCCACCGTTTTCTTCATACTCAAGCGTCAACTTGTCGTTGAAGTTAATATCTGCCTCAACGCCAAGGTTGCTTTTGATTAAACGCTTCAGAACGCGCTTCAGTACACCCTGCATTAATCTTGTTCCAATACTCATTGAATCCATATTCGTCCTCCTAAATTAGTATTTTGGTTCCGTTATAAGGCATGTATTTATCGCGAAAATACTACTCTTTATCCACTTGTACCATTACAGTACCGTCTTTAAGCACTGCTGCAAAACTCAGATCTGGTAGCAGCACATACTCCTTGATATCGAGATTATCTGGATTTGCGGATTTATACACTGCATTTACGATCGAAATCGCCTGATTGTAGCGATTCCAGATATGTTTGGTGAGGTTTCCTTTGGGATTAATCCTCCCATTCTCCCCAAACAGGTCGTTTTCGCCTGTATATGACTTATAAATATCATTAATCATGGGCTCAACGATTTCTGTGAAATGAGTCAATGCCGTTTGATACAGGAAGACGCATAGTACAGAATCTATTGGATTAGGTCTCTTCGGCTTGACTCCATTGTAACCTCTATACTCGTATGTAAACATAATTCTCTCCTTCAAAACAGAAAAAGAGGAAGCATGAATGTCACACTTCCTCATCTTGAAAACTTAATGCTTTCTAACGAACATCATTGCCGTTTTCGACAGAATAGATGTCTGCTCGATATTTCCTATCAAACCGATCAGTACGGCAGTACAGGTTGTCTCTGCTACGAGCTCGATTACTCGTCTTCCAATCTGGCGGCCAGTATATCTTATACTGTGCTCGTATTCGTTTTCCGCAGCCTCGTTTCTTACTTTTTCCTCGTCAAGCGTGTTCCTCTTGTAGTCTTCCTCAACTTGATGGTCGAACTTTGCCTTCTCGAATTCGAACTTTTCTTTCTCAAATTCGGTTCGTTTGGCATTGTCCTCAAGCTGCTGTTCGAACTTTGCCTGTTCGTGTTGAAATTTCTTTTCATCCAACTCTAGCTGCCTTTGCTCCCGAATACGCCGATCTGTATCTAGATCATCCTGGCGTACCAGCTTGAAAACTCTTTCGATCTCAGACAGAGTACGTTCATACTCTCCCGTGCCTGGGGTAAGATCGGAAATTTTCTTTTTCAGTCTTTCCAATTCATCTTTCATAGCTTTTTCTCTCCTTAAAAAGTATTTTGGGTTTCCATTAAGGGGAACGTTTTATTTGCGAGAATCAAGCTTCTTAAATATCTCGTCAATTCGTTTATGTTTGGCTTTCTCAGCAGCTTTCCTATGGTGCCTGTAATACTGCTTTTGCTTTTTAGTCTGTCGAGGTAGCTTACGATAATCTTCAGCCGCAATCTCTTTGTCTCGGTCATGGCCGAAAATATAATGGATAATGTCGTCGAATTTCGGGCTTGAATTCATGTCACGCTGCCGATGAAACCCACCTTTCATCAACGCAAAATTGCTAAGTCCTGGGTCGAATGCATTACGATGATAGAGCCCAAAATGTTGGTCCTCTTCAAACCAACGTAATTTCCAGAACCCACACCAAGTTTTGACGAAAATATCACCACTGTCATCATCATACCAGCAGGTCATTCGCTCTTCTTCCTTCTTACGGCCAGGACGTTTGTGGAATATCTTTGCCCAGCCCTTAATCCCGCCGCAATACTTGCATGCACGGTATTGCTTATACTTTTGGCTGTCTATATCTACAAGCTTTTTATAATCTTTATGAATCTTGGCGATATACGGGCAGCCATCTTTGTGGTAGACCTTATTCTCTGATACAAGACTTATTACTCGCTGAAACACATTAAAACCCCACTTCCTTGAAAAAAAATAAAAAGGGGGACCGCTTATTCAGCGGCCTCCTCCTTCTTTAGTTCTGTTGCCAGTCTTTTGGCGATATCCGCAGGTATTCCTACCTCCTCTAAGTCTACAACTGGAGCTAGATTCTTGTTCCAGTTTATCCACATTCTGTAACCTTTGAAATGAAGTTGCTTTATACCAACCCCATTCTTTTTCCAGAATGTATTTCCTTTCGGAAGCTCGTATCCCTGAGTTATCTCAAGGATTGCGTCCAGTACATCCTCATAATAGGGTGTGCGCGATCCTCCCAACTTGATAACATACAGAACGTTATCCTCGATTTTGATCATAAACCTGGTGGGCTTAAACCCATCACTCATACATCCCTCAACCGGGCGTCCGTCGTACATAACGACTACTTCGTTTTTGCTTTTGTTGAAAATAACTTTTTTCATTTTCATTTTTCTTTACTCTCCTTTGTTTTTTTTGTTTGTTTTAAGTTTTACTTCATTATATGAGGTGTTAATTACGCGAATATCACCAACGCGTTTACTTTTTCATCCATCTAGCCAGTTTTCCGCCAAGCATCTGCGCTGCATTTTTGATCCCGTCAGTAGCATAGTAAAAGACATATGTTAAACAGATCACGGGCCAGAACAGCATCGCAATTACCGTATCTTCCACATCAACATAATGCGTTCTGGCTCGCATCACTAGCACCCCGAATCCGATGAGCAAATATGCGATCATGCACAGCGTAACAATTATTACAGTTTTCATATTAAATCCTCCATGTTTGTTGGATTATGCATACCATTTAGGCATGTCTTTAAAAATATCGACGCCCTCGCCATAGCCTAGTTCTACCAATAAGTCGCACATATACTGATCGGCGAGTTCGTGACTATCTTCAGCGTCCCAACCCCACCCATGCCCACGGAGAGCTTCCCTTTCGTCAAGGATTTTTGGAATATTTCTCATTTTCTCTGCGAATTCTTCAGGCGTTGTCATATGCTAACTCCTTCTTCGATAAGTATCGTTAAGAGCACTTCCATTTTAGCTCGTTCTTCTCGTATAGAGATAATCTCGCTAAGGCTCAAATTGGGCTTCCTGCCTAGATCTTCCCAGCAGCTCTTATGCCACCGGTACGACCTAACAAGCTTGTCAAGTAGGTCGTCATATCTCGTATCCATTTTTGTGTCTTTGTCATTAGCCGTTGTCAATTTCTTCATACTCTCCTTCTTTAACCTCGCCATATGTGTAATCAATCAGCCTTCGAATTCTTTTTGCAAAGTCCTCATCGGCCTTAATCATTTCCTTAATCTTGTTCTCGACAAGGTCCTCGAGTAGTTCATTCGGTCCAGACATCATCCGTTATACCTCCAAACATTATCATAGTTGTCAATACTTAGATCAGTCTTCAGCCAGCAGCCATTGCTATTCAGTTCGGCGTAGCAATACTCGCTGCTGACAGGTCTCGGAGCATCACTGTAAAAATCATCAATTATCACTTCTGCAAGCCTGTAGTCAGCATCCGAATAATAGTTATTCACGCTGAACCCCGCCCACTGATTTGGCTGAAGTAGAGATTCTTCAATAGTGCTGCACTTGAATCGAGAGTCAATTACTCGGTTGAGAGCGCACTCTGCATAAGTGATAATATCACTCTTTGTGTAGCCATATTTCGTGACATACGAACGCATGCCAGCCACGAACTTGGCCATAAGGACTGTTTCATCGCGACGCCGGTCATTTTTTTCTGTGTCTATTTGCGTTGCGATAACGGTTTCCGTCTTCGGTGTGGCCTCTTCAATACTTTCAGCATAGACATGCAACGTAACACACCACTTCGTCAAGAATATCACGCCGAACAGCACGAGAATGAATGCTGGAATAAGCATTGGGTTTTGCCGGATCTTAACGATGATCGGATGTCTTGGGACGTACTTTTTCTTGGACCAGTCAACTTTGTTCAGATGTTCCATAGCTTTCTCTCCTTTCTGATCTATACCAGCTAAAAATATAAGGAGACCGGTCATATCGATCTCCTCTCTACTAAGATGTATGAAATTCTTGCGAAAAAAATATAAGGGCTGCATTTTTAGCGAGCCCTTATATTACTAATCAAACGCATCCAAAAGGAGCAACCCCAATGGTTGTACTTGCATTTCTTGAGTTTATATCTCCAATATTGTTTATACAGCTGTAGCCGCTTTGATTATTAGCGGGCGAACGAGTCCACCAAACGCTAGCAGAAATCAAATTATATCCGTTCATTTTGATGGAATTAACAACATACTTGTAATAATCCACCTGTGTCCCTTCACCGATGATAGAGCTACTGGACGAACCAACGACCTCGATTGACGACCGCAACGCCAACAAATTTTCAGTCACTGTTTCAATGGCAGATCCCGCAGGTCCTGCGCTTGCCAACACGTCGAACGAGCACAAGTGTTCTCTGAGCCATGTTGGTAGAGCTGCTGCCAACGCCGGGAGTGTAACGTTTTTCATCTCTGTAGTACCGTAGCCGCCTGCGTTTGAGCTCGTATCGTTAATCCTCTGTACGGTCTCAAGCGCCTCGACAAAGTCAAACTGCATCACACAGCCGCAATTGTTATAATCCTCAAACGATGAGATCACAATGTCGATATCCTGCGCGGCGTGGGCACGGTCACCACCGCCGGTGAAGGCATCGATGTGGATTTTACGCATGTTACCGACTCGCCAACCGCCATCACGCCGAAGGTCAATTGTGCCAGCATGTGCGGCTTCGATCATAGCGGCGATCTGCGCATCGCTGCCCCACTCAAAGCTTACGATCTCTACGCCGCCGATCACGGTTGTTGGCCAAAGGCTTGTCTTCAGTTTGTAGACCAGAATGGCGGCGTCGCCGGAGGCAATTTCCAGCGGGGAATCGATAACTGTGCGATCGAGCAGACAGATGGCATCAACCGATGTTGTTCTACCAGGCGTTTCGGCACATTTGATCGACTGCTTGTAACCGACCTCGTTAATCGTCAGCGGAGTATTGCCCGTATTAGTGATCGTGAAAGTATATTGAAGAAAAGGATTTCCAGGCGTGTCACAGCCGGCGACGCGACTTGTCAGCGAAACGGTGATGCCAGTGGTGATCGTTTGCTCAAGATTGGTGTCGTCTTCCGTTGCTGGTGTCGAGCCGGTACCGAAGGATATGCCAGCTTCGCTAGCATTTAGCGTAAATGATTCGGTGCGCACATTGGGGAATGAGAAAGCCCCTTGCACATAATATACTTTACCTTTGACATTCTTCACCATGAGTGAGCCGAACGCCGTTGATGTGGACTGCAGTAGCATGGCCATCAGGTTTTTCAGATTTTTAGTAACCATTGCTTTTCTCCTTCAATAATCAGGTAATAGCATCGATACTAGCTGTGCAATCCCAGGATAAATCGCTGGCCGCATTGCGGTATATCGTTTCTATTTCTGCTCTGGGGGAGCGTCGAGTGCCCCCATCTATTTCGACAATAATATAGTCATAGCCATCAGCATTATCCGAAGATGCATAGTATCGCCCATTTTCTGTTATAGTTTTATGAATCAGGTTCGCAACAACAGGAACATTAACAAAAACTTGGCTTAGCCCATTAAAGCCTTCATCTGGGATAAATGATCCATTTTCTGTGATAGACTTAGTCTGCAAAATAGGGGTTGTAATGCTGTCGATTGCTCCCCGCATTTCAGACACTAAAAATGTTTCAGTCGAACCAAGTTTACTTCGAATAGCATCAGCTATGCCTTGAATGTTATTTTCTTCATAAAGCTTTTTAGACATGAAATATCACCGCCAGGCATTTATTCGATTTTAATCTCAAAAGATGTTGATAAAGTTTGCTTGTCTCCAGGCCGTGCCCACATTATAGTTATTTTTTGTACAGCCGAAGTTCCTTTTACTTCTTGATCAGATGGTTGTTTTGTACTTATTGGAACATCTTTAATGTACTCCTCCCACGCTGCCTCAACAAACTTGTCGGTACGTGTACGCACTACTGATGAGCCAGTCGATCGCCACTGCCCATCCACATAAGCAAATAGCCCGTAGTCAGAGCTGCTACCAGAAATTCGTTTAGCGTATAGGTGATAGTCGTTATAACGTTTATCCAAATATTTAGTAAGAAGAATTGTTGCCGGACCATAATAACTACCTAATGTGACAGGCCGTCCTGATCCAGTTTGAGTACCAAGTGGCCTAGATGAACAATATGCATTATTTCCAAGAGAAACTGTATAGCTCACAACCATGGCATTTACGCCATTACCGTCAGAGTATTCTTCATACTCAGCTTCCGATTTGTCAGCAACTTTTGGAGATAGTATCAGTTCACTGTGCGGAATGACGCCATTCGTGTATCCATTTTTATCATATGGGGAGCCATCTGGGTAAAATGCTTTAATAACCCAGCCACTTGGTATTTTTAGCATCTCACCATTTTTATGGGTAGCACGGATGTAAGATTGATACTGCTGACTATCCTTATTCGAAACTTCTATATATGTCGGATATGCACTTCCATGTTGCCCAATGGCTGCCGCCTCTTCCTCAGATTTCGTCCTATTTTTGAGAATAAAAGAACAGGCAAATGTACTATTTTCCTTATACGGGTTTTTCCATTTTACTACAAATTGCGCATCCGAAATTTTGGGATTGACCGGCATTACTGTCGGAGAGAAGATTAACTCACTAAACGGAATAATACCACCTGGATACCTCTCGTCTGAGAATACCACTTCTTCTGCAGCCGTCGAATAGGAAGATAAAAGTGTACATTCCATTCCGGTAAAATCTATAGTCTCGCCGTCATCGTATTCAGTCTTGATCGGCATGTGGCTGATCTTCATTCGGACAGGGGACTTGTTCATTGTCGGAGTGCCGCCGGAATCTTCTGGGTAAACTATATACCATCCAGGGCCAACACCTTCTGATGCCACGCCTCCAATTCCACCTCCAGAGCTTCTTCCGGACGTAGAGACTTCATCTTTGTAGAATCTGGAAAGTGTTTTCTTCGGGATTCGACCAAGGGTAATCTGCTTAGCCGCCGAGTCTAAATATAACGAGATCTTACTCAACGGCAGGTCGGTATCTATTCCGTGAGGGCCCGACACGCAGTGGACCATCTGCCCAAGACGAAACGGCGTTTTTGTTGAATCAGTCCCGTGCAAATCGACAGCCGAACACTCAATAACCATCGCATTATACTGAAGCTTAGTTAAATACTTCTGAGCTTCAGCCAACAGTTCTGCGGGGGTTCGAATATCACTGTAATTTTCAGCCTTGATGATTTGACCATAATTAGCAGCTGAGTTCCCGACCAAAATATCAGATCCATCATTGACCGATGCGATTGTGAGAGGTTCCCCAGTTCCGCCATCGGATTCGCTTATCGTCGCGCCAAGAGGCAAAACGCAAGTTGCAAAATCTTTACCATCAAATGAATAGGTGAAATTTAGCAGGTTTTTCGCGAACTCAACAGTCTGATTGCACTCATAAGGCATAACGTCATCACGAAGAAACGAAATATAATTTATTCCGTTTCGCCGCTCAAGAAAGAAATGTCCTTCTTCTGCGTCAAGCAGCTTACTCTTAAGTACATCCGCCGTCTGCTCAAAGTCTATTTTACGATAGATCTGATGATCTGGAACCGTCATTCGTTCGACCTGAAACCGACGAGACTCTTCGACCATTTCGTTATGCCGCTGAATGACATCCCTGAAAAACTCGCTTAGATAGGTCCCTTCGTCATACTCTTTTTTTCTCTGGACACTATCATTAAAATATCCCATAGCCCCTTCACAATAGATTTTTTTATTCTGGTAAAAATCCAGGTGAAGTTCTATCGGACGGCCAAAGAAATGCTGAACGTTCCCTTCATAGACCTCGATCGTCATTGACATGATGTTGCTCATCTCGAAACGATTATAAAATTTATGGTTTGGAGGGACTGTAAACTCAAATGATCCGGTGGTGTCTATTTCGCCTTCCACGTGAGGAGATAGAAGCACCAGTTCTGGATCTGAAAAATCAAGAATACTTTCTCCATCCAAAAAGACCTGATAAAGCATGAAATATCTCCTTAGTAAGCAATATCATCGCCGTCTTCAAATAGCGTTTCTGGAAGTGCCAAAACCGCCTCGTCATTTACAAGATTTATAACTTTTCCTTGGTTTTCTGAGAGTCGAAGCAGCTTGGCGGCTTCTTTTAGAATTCTCTCTTCCTCAGTCTCGCTGCCTCCGCTTTCAACCGTATTCGGGTCGAGAATATAATCGATCGTGATGGTCGAATTATTTGCTGAAGATTTCCAATCGCTGACTTGAAGACGACCAGTATATGTCCTTTCCTGATCGTCCTCAAGTTTTACTGTGTGCGCTCGGCCATGAAGATAATCAACCAAAGAGTTATATACTTCTGACCAATTCTCGCCAGGGATAAGGAAGAATTCCCAGGAGCCTTTTCGATACCCATAGTGCGGAGTACCGGTCAGGATCTCGGTATAATCCAAGCCCCCATCAGCTCCTGGGAGATCAATGTAGGCTGTCTTTACTTCTGGAGGTTTGATGTGCAGCCTCGATGTCGGGATCATATCCCACTCAGTGTAAGTGTTTTTGCCAGATATAATAAGGCCAGGCAATGGCCTTCCGTTAAAGAACATTCAGTCATTGCCTCCTTTCCCTTACTGCGGTCTTGCCAAGTTCGGTATTCATTGCTGGAGCAAGTGCCCCAACAACTACACCGGTGTCCATGACAAGCTGCATATCCTGAATTGTCTGGCCAAGCTGACCGATCTTATACTCAAGCTGCACTATGGCATTCACAACGTCCTGGTTCTGCATGTTATAGCTGATCGCGTCGCCGTTGACATTCATGTTGTTGAGCCCATTGAAGCTCCCCAGCCGGCTGCCTGCGAGCATGCGGTCAGAATACTGAATATCACGCCGCATGCTCGATACGTCCATGACAGGCGTAATCGTCGGTGTAAGCTCAGCGGCAGTTCTGGAGTATTGCTCCATCGTAGACATTGCGCCGCTCATGCATTCCACCATGGCGGAAGATACCTGAGCACGTCCAGCAATCAGTTCATTCGCAATTGCCATCGGAATATAACTCGTAAGCATCTCGAATACTCGTGACGGGCTATGGATCTTAAGCACAGAAGTGAATGTCGTCTGCAAAGACTTAGCAAGCTTCGCCATAGCATTGACGGGGACGTTGTAATTCTGGTAGATACCATTCGCGATACCGACAGGGATGTTAGAACCTATTGTGCGCCAGTTAGACTGAATCTGAGATGCACGAGCAGCATTATTAATCGCAATGATCATATTTCTGAAGGCGTTAACGGCCAACGTTTCATGGTCGTCGATCGATTTAACAATGCTGTCCAGCATTTCGTTCATGGCGTCTATGGGATTCTTCTGATTATCACGAATAGCCTGCGCTAACGCCTTAAGCTTGTCTTCGGCGTCATCTGGAAGTTTTCCGATGGAGGTAGCAAGCAGATACATGCCTCTTGTCAGTACTGAAAATCCGCTGACATTAGCAAAGTTTAGTCCCAAAAGTGCGCCTAAAGCTGAGGCTAAACCTCCGAAGAGTTTTGCCAGATCCCAGAATCCAACCTCGCTGAATGCTTTTATACCATCTGCCAAAGGACCCAAAGCATACCCAAGATCCGCCAGCGACTTTGTATTACTGAAAGCTGCAAAATTCAGACCCATTAACGCAGGCAATGCCGCAGCCAAGGCGACAAACAATGCGCCAATATCACGGAAATCAACGTCTTTGAATGCCTTGATTCCTTCGGCCATAGGAGCTAAGCAAATACTGAATGCGGTCAGAGCTTCTCCACCAGAATATAAGCCAATTGCGCCAGCCGCTAAGAATAGCCCCGCGATGCCCAAGGCAATAAGTCCACCGCCAAGAGAAACAAAATAGTCCGGATTTAAGTTATTAAACTTGAGTTCAGACATAGCCTGTAGCCCTCTGGCCAAAGACACAAGCCCCAGCCCACCGATTAATAAGCCTAAACCACCGGCACCAAATATCACGCCAGCGATACCTAATGCTATAAGAGCGCCGCCCATAGATAGCAAATAATCAGGAGCTACGTTTACACCACTCATCATATTAAGAGCAACGGCTAGCACAAGCAGGCCCGAGCCGCCAAGAAGCAGTCCAATTCCGCCAATGCCAAATATCGCTCCAGCAACGCCAAGAGCTATCAAAGCACCGCCCATCGCAACCAGATAATCAGGATTTACTTTAACATTGTTAAAAGCAGTTAACGCTGCTGACAACACAAGAAGTCCAACTGCGCCTATAGTAAATGCCACGCCAGCGACAGCCAATGCTAAAGCAGCCACCAAAGCCATGGGAGCAACAGCAGACAATGCCGCCAATGCAACTCCGACTATCAGCAACAGGCCTGCCAAATTAAATAGAGCATTCTCATCCTGGCTCATGACGAATGATAGTGCCCCAAGTCCTACTGCCAATACAATCAAAGCTCCACCGACAAGAACGAGTGCGGCTCCTGCGGCAAGCATTCCAAGCGGATTAACATACTTGGCCAACAGTCCGAGAGCTGTAGCCACAACTATCAATGCCAAGGCCATCGGCATCAATTCACTGACATCAATTCCTCGGAATAGATGCACAGCAACACCTATGAGGATTAATGCTGCTCCAATACCTATAAGAGCCATCGCCCCCGCAAGCATCGCTCCAGGGTTAGTTATTTTACTTAGTAAGCCAACAGCGGCAACTACTGTGATAAGTGCTGCGCTCATTGCAAGCCAGGCGTGGAGCATTTTATCAACCGGAATTAAAGAAAACCCGATCATCGCAATAGCCAGAATAACCATAGCCGCTGAAAGCAAACCAATGGCAAGAGCTGCAGCTATGATCTTAAGCGGATTTGCTTTCTTTAATATAATATCAAGCTGTTGAATAGCGTATATGAGTCCGAATAGAACAACCCCCATTGCCAGAACTGCTGTGCCAAGCTTTTTCATAGGCACTAACGACAGAATACCAATAGCTACGGATAAAATAAGCAAAGAAGCTGCAAGAGCCACTAACACCGGGGCGGCGATACCTAAGCTCGCTGTAATTTTCATATACTTGCTCATAACGCCTAGGGCTAGCATTAGCGCAGCCAATGAAGTTATCATGGCTTCAAGCGCAACAACTGCCCTATCGGTATCAATTAAAGATAAAATGCCTATGCCTACTGCGAGCATCACAATAGCTTTTGCTATTTCGCCGATGCTTTTTGCATTAAGGTTATCAGTCAAGGCTCTTAGAGAACCAGACAACCTTGAAAACACTGTCGAGATTTTATCTGGAAGATTCGCTAATGTTTTAAGGCCGTCCCATTTGCCAGTTAGAAGATCAAATACGCGTCCAAGGCGTTCGACAGCCCATTGTACCGTTTTGAACTTTCTAAACGCCATAAAGCCACCGATTAGAGCAGCAAAAAGCTTTGTCACCTTTGTGCCAAGAGAGTCATCGGAGCCGAATGTCGCTTTTATAGACTCGCCAAAGCTTTTTAATGGCCCGTCTTTCAGCTCGCCGACAACCTCGCTAAATCTCTCAAACAAGGTCTGGCCTTCCTTCAGCCCGATCAGCTCTTTAAGGAAGTTAGATACTTTTGCCCGTGCTTCATCTACAAATTCGCCAACTTCATTGAATCCATTTTGAATTCTTCCGAGAATACTTTCGGCGGAGGCTCCTTGCTCTATGAAATCTTTAACTTCTAACAGCCATTCATTCAGCTTATCGCTAGCCAGAGTGATCTTTTCAACAATCCAATCAAAGCCTTGCCCGAAAGTAGTGAATGCTGTTGAATTTTTAAGAGACTCGAAGACTTTCTTCCCAATAGCGAATATAACTTCGCCCGCCGTCCATGCGGTATTCCCAAGAGACCTTAGAAGATTGGCAACCTTCACAATTCTTGGGGCTATCTCTTCATACAGGATTCTTCTGAGTTTCGAAGGGTCTATCCGACTAATAGCTCCGAGCAGTTTATTAAGAACTCCAAGGACTCTATTACCAAACTCTGAAGAAAGTTTGGCTGCGTTTTTTCCAACAATGCCAAGACCGATAGCGATTACTTCGGTAATGTTCTTTAGTGTTTTAAAAACGCTATTCAGTCTGCTTCTAAGAATTTTGAGTCTGGCGAAGGTCTTTCCGCCTCGTCCTTCAAGTCCCTTGAAGATTTTCTCCAAGTCTATTTTATCGAGCATATCCACTATCGACTGTAGCCACTTAAGGTCGATGGATTGAATCAGCTTGACAATCTTATCGGATAGGATCTCAACAGACTTTGTAAATGTGCCTTCGGCAAACGGCGTAAGTATGGCTTTTGAATTATTAAAGAGCTCTCTTAAAGCCAACGCAACTTTGCGAATACCTTCATGATAAGGGGTAATAAACTTTTCGCCGATTCGACTGAGGGCGGCTCTCATATTGCGCAGGGCACCGGTGTATGTCTCGTTTGCTGCTGTGGCATGCTCGCCAAATGCCAGGTCCATTGCCTTGGCAAACGTGAGAGCATCCATTCCGCCCTTAGAGATCAATTTACGGAGTTGTTCCTCTGTGTATTTTGCATCTACACCAACTCGTTTAAGTGTGCCGTTCTGCGACATCTCAGCAAGCTTAGCCACAACGTTCAGGCCGCGAAGCTCAAAACGCTGAAGCTCGCCATTGGTGACCTTCCCCATTGCGAAAATATCACCCATGACGTTGGCGATATCGTCGTATGAGGAGTTGGTCATGGCGGCAATACCAGAAATTGATCTCAAGACTTTGCCCATATCTGAGATTTCGCCAGCAGCGTTCTTGTACTGAACGCCTGATGCACCTATGATAGCTGCCGCTTTGGCCGCTTCGTCAGCGCCATAAGCGGTGCCCATAACCGCATGGTCAATATCATCAGCGACTTCTTCCCATGCGATGCCTAAGCCTTTAAGCTGGAATCTGGCGTTTTCTACGTTTAGCGCACGCTGCGTACCGCCAGATATAATCTGTTCGGGAATAGCAGTTAGCAAAGCCGAGGCCAAGTTAACGGCCTTGTTCGTAAGATTCTGGATTACTGCCGTGCCAACAGTGCCAACACGAGAAAATCTATATTCCATCTCGGCAAGGACGTTGCCAAGATGATCCAAGCCCTGAGCGCCAAGGATGTTAAGCATGCCGTCAAGCTTCTCAAGCGTCGAGAGAGTCTGTTTAGCGCCTTTCTCAAACTGCTCGTTATCGAAGCGCATCTCTACTATTCGCTGCTCGACTTCTTTAGTCATACTCTAACAACCTCCCTCCAGGCTTTTTCCGCTATTTCATCCATAATCGGTTGAATCGCTGGATTGATAAAATCTCTACCTTCAACCCAGCCACCGTTTCGAGTGGCGTGCCCATATTGAATAAGAATCGCAATGGGCACACCATCTTTCATATTTTGATTGGTCCAATGAATACGAGCTTTTCCTCTTCCGTACTCGATCTCGTATCCCCACGCTCTCGCAGTCTCACCAGTGTCTTGTGGAGTAGCCAGTGTTAAAGCTGCAACTCCCTCGATTGCATATTTCTCAAGAATCCGTCTAAAGTCACAATCCTCGGCTTTTTCAAGCATCTTTTTTGTACCTCGAAAATTGCCTTTAACTTTGATCCGGACCATGATTAACGCCTCCTGCTGTAAGCTGCCCTTCTTGCGTGATTAATTGATCGATTACGAGCCATTCTTTCAGCCGGATTTGACTTGGACGGTTGCTCGTTCTTTGCCGAACCGACTTCTATAAGCTTCAATAATCGGTTAAGATGCCATGTCTCACAAGGCCGGAATGGTATTTGAAGTGCTGCCATCCAATAGTAGATGAGTTCGCTTGTAACGATTTCTCTGCTTGGAGGCTTTCCGGCCTGATGTGAAACTGTCGTTGCTGTCATCGGATCATTGATGTAGTCCGAGATCTGCTGTCTTTCTTCATTTGTCAGAACTCTGTAGACATTCGGATCTATAGTTTTTTCACCGATGGTCATGCAACGTATATAGTCAGTATCCTCAGCAACGGTTTTGGTGTTCGCTTCTTGTGTGAGCACCTGCTGCCTAAGGTATGGTTTTTTCCATTTTGATTCCCAACGAGAAACACTTAGCAAAGAATGCTCCAGAGTTAGAATCGTTTTCGGAGTATAGATGAACTTGGACTCGAACTCATCAAAAAGCTCTCTCGCCGGAATCTCTAGTTGGAGAGGCATGACTTAAGCCACGCCGATAGCGCTCTTCATCTGGGCTTTTTTCTCGTTGTAAGCCTTCATGTCAAGCTCGGCCGTCGGAAGAATGCCCATGATAAGCGGCTCAATTTCATTGATACCATCTTCACTCAGAAGATCGAGGAGAAGCGCAGAATATGCCTCAGATGTCTCAAACTCGTCGGCAAGGACCTGGCCATTAATCTTCTTGACAAAGCGGCCATCGTCGGTCTTGCGACCATACGCAGACAGAATGAGGGTCTCGAGGACTGTGACAAGCGGCTTCATAAAGATGTCGCCATCTTTGACATCTGTGAGAATCTTACGCATGTAGTTGATGAGACCGCCATAATCGGAATACTTGAGATCCATCTTAAGGAACTCGGCCTTGGTCAGATGCAGATATACCTTCTCTTCGATATCGTCGCCATCGAAGCCCTTGTACTTAACAGTTTTAACAATCATTTTTGTCTCTCCTTTTATTATTGAAAAATATAAGGGCTGCCGTTTTTACAGACAGCCCTTTAGTCTATGTGTTTATTACGCAGCGGCCTGAAGCAGAGCAATCAGCTCATCCGGCATGGGAAGACGACCATCAGTGGCTTCAATGCTTCCGGAAGCGTCAGTGCCATAAAGAGTATTTTCGAGGACTTTGACCTGAGCGTCGGTAAGCTCAGTGCAGTCAAACTCCATATGAGCAGTCGGCTTATAATCCTTCACATTGACCGGGATAGTATCGATGCTCCAGCTGAGGTTCATAACATCCGGACTATCATTCACAGTCTGATAGGCCTTCTCGGTCGGGTCAACCGTGCCACCGTAAATAACATGGATGATATAACCATGGTCGTTAAACTCGGTGGCGTTGCCCTTAATCGTGCGCCAGCTAAATCCAAAGGGCTTACGGGGCTGCTGGCTAAGCTTAACACCTTTCATGGGGGAAGCTGACCCGTCGCACTCATCAAACTCCTCGGGGGAGTAGAGAGCCTCGATAGTAGCCTTATAGTTCTCCGCAGAACGAATGGACAGGTACTTGATGTTGTCAGCGTAAATATCCGTGGGCTCTGCGCCTTCAGGCTGCTCAGTCACAGCGGTTAGGCCATTCCAAGCAACTGCTTTCGGATATGTGCCATTGACCTGCTTGTAAAGAACGCCACGGTCGCAACCGGTCTGATAATACCGCTTGTCGACTTCGTCCCAGGTAATTCTACCGGTAGTAGGCATAATCGTTTTTCCTTTCTTAATAGAAAATGATAAAAGGGTAGTGGTATAGATTGTCCACAGGATAGTTCCTTCCGGCTCGACAGTATTGGAAATGCTCCTGTATCAATCGAGGAACCGGACTATCTGGATCTCTAGTGATAAAAACAACATTGTATTCGGCATTCACCAAATATGGCAGGTTGTCTGCTCGCTTGACATCCATAGAGTTTTCTGAGTATCGGATGCAGTCATACTTCATCTTGACCGAGTCCGGGGGCTGGAAATAGATGTTCTCTTTCCCGGCAGGTTGGCCTAAAGCCTCTCGGAGAATCGCTCTTAACTCATCGTCAAGGAGCAGACGTCTCGTCTTCCTCGGGTTCTGGTCCATTGTAGACTCCTCCAATCGTCAGATGTAGGCGAGGGAATCTCACCTCGACGCCTGTTACTTTCCAACGGGCGCCATAGAGCTCGACATACCGAATCGACTGGAAGTGATTAAGCGCATACGGATCGGCTACAAAGCTAATCTCGTTAGAGAGGCTGATGTCATCATTTATGCTATCGCTTTGAGTCGAAAAACGACTGTAATTACGTTCGGTCTTGCCCGAAAAGCGCCGCTCAACGATGGTCGGTGCATGAACACTCGGACTCGTTTCAGACAGTTCTTCGTAGCCGATTTTTCCGTAAAACTTACTCATGCTTAACCACTTCCATTTTGATTTTTAGCCGAAGATTAGGCCTTGGGCTCAGTGCCTTCCTCGTCGTCCTTCATATTCTCGTCCTTCAGGATGACAATGGCGGAGAAGGGCTTGGTCAGAGCGCCGCTGCAGCGGGTCTCAATCAGATACTTCATCTGGTTGTAGTCGATGTCAAAGTCATCAAACAGGGAGACGGCACCGCCCTTATCTGCGCCGATGTTGTAGTCGGCCGGATTGACGATGATGCCCAGGACATCCTTGCTGTTATACTTCAGGCCTTCCATCTGCTCAACCTCGGTGAACTTGCGGACACGGCACTTGGTGGCCAATTCCTGAGTGCTCTTAAAGAGGTCGCGGCCCATCTGATCGGTCATCAGCAGCATGTCAGTCAGGATGTCAGTGCCGAGATAGAAGATCGGGTTGCCGGAGCCACGATAGTTCTTACGAGCCTTGATAGCGGCGTTGATCACACTGCGAGGAGAACCACTGGCATAGTGACGAATAACGAACAGACTGTTATCAGTCAGGATCGGGCGGATGTGATCTTCGGAGATCTTGTCCTCGTCGGAGCCAAGACGGCCATCACCAATCAGGCAGGCGCGAGCAATTTCCTCATCCAGCTGGCCGCGCATCTCGCTCTTGATCCAGGCCACAACGTCGAAGTCAGTGATGTCGGTCACGTCATCACGGTCGAGTTTCTGCTTCTTATAAATGGTCTGGGGGTCGGTGGTACGCTTGAGCAGGCTGAAGACCTGTTCCTTCTTCAGGTGGCCCTTCAGATAACCTTTAGCACGCGCAGCATCCTCCGTCAGGTCAGCGAACTGGCTCTTGATGCGGCTGAAAGGTGTACGGTGGACATTAGAGAAGAACTCAGCAACCCAATCAGCCGGGCGGCGAATCCACTCGGGCGGATTGTTCAGGTTGCGAAATTCGGGGAACAGCATATCCATGTCATTAAGACCATAGGTGCTGTTGCCGGTGGCATAGGTGACGCCAGCGCTTTTGTCGGTCGGGTCAATCAGATCACCATAGTTGGCGTGCATCAGGACACCGCTCTCCATATGAGCATCAACAGCGTCGCGGAGAGAACCCATGCGGGTAGCATCCTGGAAAATCTGCTGCATGTCATCATGGGACAGGAAATCGCCGGTCTCGTAGTCGCCTTCGAAAACATTGTGTCTCATATCTTCATCCTCATCTTCATCATAGTCTTCGTCGTCGAGGTCCTCTTCGTCCTCGTCGGTGTCCTCATCATCGAGGCCATCTTCATACTCAGCAGCCTGGTCCTGCAAGGCTGCGCCGATGGTGTAGTACATGGCTTCCTGCTGCTCAGGGGTCATGGTGTCGATGATATCCTGTACGCTCTTCTTGGAAGGCATTTCGTCATCCTCACTTTCATAATTGTCGTCGGCGGCCTCATCGTCGAAGTCGTCGGCGTGGTAAAGCTCAATATCGGAATCGGCATAGATCACAGCCTCGGAATAGTCTGTATCGAAGCTTTCTTCGTCAGTTCCTTCCCCGTGAACCAATACCGGGTTATCAATATAGGCTCCGGGATTTGCGCCAGCCAATACAATACTCACTTCACGAATAGCGCCGTGAAGAACATTATTACCCTTCTGCACGAGCTTATTGGCGTAGATGCTCAGGCTTGTGATATCACCATGCTCCAGTGCAGCTTTCACATGCTGCGCGGATTCGGTGTTATTAAAGTATCCATACGCGTATACACCGTCATCTCGATTCTCAAGCACGCAGTGTCCAAGAACATTCATCGGGTCTTGATGCTGGTGCATGTAGACAAGAGGGACAGACTGACCGTCATTCTCCTGGAAGGCGTTGCGGCGAATGATTCTGCCGTCAGCGCACAGCAGGTCATTTTTGGTGGCATAGCCGCCAAAGTCAGGTTTTATAGGTACCCTGCTCATTTTGATTTTCCTCCTGCAAAACCCGCTGCGCTGCTTGTCTGCCAAGCTCAGCAGGATTTGAAACTATCTGTTCCTCGGGCGGTTGATTAAGATGTCGATTTCGCAGCTCGTCCGAAGCTGGGTCTTTACTCGGCATATAGCCAAGTGCACGACGTACCTCGTTCGGGGCCAGAATTTCACTGGTCACGAATTTGTCACCGACATCGGCCATTTGACTGGCAGGAACAAGTTTAAATGGATCGCGGAAGAACATGACACTCTGTCCTTTGCTGCGGGCAGATTTTGTCAGGAACTTCCGTTTAAATTCATTGGTGATTACACTCAGCAATGGCTCTATGATTCGAGCGTAGTAGTTCGCCATTGTCGCCTCGTTTGCAGTACCATTTAAGATCTCGTTCGTAATGCCTAGCTGGCTCATCAATGTCTCAGTCAGGTATTCGATCTGCTTCATTAAATTGTTCTCAACTGGGCGGTTAAGCTGAGTAATACGCTCTGTGCCATCGGTGTATGCAATACCATATTTGCTTCCCATCAGCTGCTCTTCAATATCCTTACGCCGATCCTCAGCCTGCTTCTTTCTGGCCTGAGATCGGATGGCATATGGCAACTGAATGATGAGATCCAGCTTTCCTGAACTGCTCTGCTCGTCAATTGCGTCGAGGAGATTCAGCTTACGAATCAATCGCTGGAGAATGCTGTTCGGTTCATTCATGATCGAGTAGAAGGGGTTCTCAATGATCGCAGTCATCGACTTTGGGAGAACCAGCTCCTGCTTTCTACCGAACTTATCATTGTAAAGCTCCACTCGCACGTACTGTGGATACCATTGCTTGATCTTCCCAGTTCGCATGCTAAGGATATCATAGGCATTGTCAGACTTTGGAGAGAAGTTTGTATCGACAGGCACGACAGCCACAACTCCTTCATCGAACATGCTCATCACAATATCTTGAATGAAGTTGCGGCCCGTTTGATCAATATTTGCTTCGACAGTCAGCACGTTATTAAGACCCGATTTAACAGGTTCTGTGAAAAATCCGTTTTCGTCAGTCATAACATGTTGAATATCAGTCTGTGCTACATCCTCTGCGATCCGGTTATAAATCGAATTAACGATGGATCTCTCATGCCCTCGCATAAGTCTCAATCGATCTGGGCGATAAGAATATCCACCGTAGTAAATGGTAGGCGAGGTGGGATCTTTATTGTTGATGAAGGCATTCCAGCCGTGCTGGAGCCTTTCGGCCAATGTCGGCATATGAATGCTCCTTCGAGTTAGTGATTATTTACGAGGTTTCTTTTGGCGGTAACGGTTACCATAAATATCGGCTTTATACCCATGTTTTTTACGCCAAGAATTGGACTTTAAGACCGGGTTTTTACCGTACTTATCATACGCTTTCTGCGCAGCATATCCAGCAACAGCTGGGCCAAATGTCAAGGCTGCCTCTTTGCCCACGTTTCTTGCGTATTCTCTTCGAGTCCAGTAATTTGTCTTAAGTTCTGGACGCCCAGTGGAACGATCATATACTATGCGGCGCGACCGCACATGCTTGGAAGGTCCATTCATATAATCGTTATACTTCTTTGCAGTAGCTTTTGCTTTGTCTTTAGCTTTATCTGCAGTTCTTTTAGCCGCGCCAGCATAAGACTTAGCTGTATCTTTCACCCAACCAGGATATTTTCCGGCTTTAGCTCTATTTTTAGCATGGTCCTTAATGTCTTTCTTGGCCTTATAATATGCCCGCTTAGCTGAAACAGCAGCATTATTCGCCGCATTTTTAGCTTTTCCAGCATAGTAGCCAGTATTCATCGAGGCGCGCTTAAAAGCATCTCCAACTTTTGAATGCTTTCTAATGGCAAGGCCTTCGCCAGCAAAGGCGCTGTTAACTTGCCTCTTAGCATTTGCTCTAGCAGCCGCAGCTTCAGCTTTGGCGACATTTCTTCTTACCCCGCCTTCAACACCACGTGCATACCAGGGAGTTCTTGCCGAATCTCTAACTCTGCTGCCAATATTTTTAGCAAGGCCTTTAATCGTCCCACGATTTCTATAGCCAAGGTAAGCAGCACCAGCGCCAAGAGCAACGCCACCGGCAATGGCCGCTGCACGACGAAGATTCCTGCTCCTATTCGGATTAGCACCACTTGTATAGCGATTATACCTAGCCTGACCCGCAGCAGTAAGCGAGCCATCGGGATTCTGATACCTGCGGTGGCCCCATTTCATGCCTTTGGTGCCGTAATGGGTCAGATGCTCACCGACTGGCATGTTGCCTACATAGTAAGTCATTTTGATTTTTCCTTTCGATCTTTATGCCGCTTATATGATTTGTATCCTAGGCCAGCAGCTGTCGCCCCATAAATTGGGTAATTAATTGCTAAATCTGCTCCAAGATAATTAACTGCTAGCTCGCCGGTTTTAATCTTCTTTACTTTGTCTTCGATTATCGGCTGCTTGTCAAAAATGATTGCCGCGCCTTTAGATCTATACCCACTATACCTAAGGTCATTAATGTCATATACTCCACCATATCCTTTTTTGCGTAAAGAATCTGATAAAGTTTTCATTGCCGACCGGGATTCATCGTTCATTGTATTCCCAATGTTAATTAGTTCATATGCTTTACGGAGCGTTTTCTTATCGACATTTTTATCGACTGCTGACAATTTGGAAGCCACATTTAAAAATTTCAGATATTGTGGCTGCTGACGCCATAGCTCCCCAAGATCAGTAAACACAATTGCTTTCTTAACTGATCTTCTAAAATCCGAATTATTTCTGTACAGATTTTCAAATTCGGAGTAGGCAACTTTATTTGGGGCAATCTTTATATCTTTTGTGGCTTTTAGAACATGCTTGTAAACATCGCTGTCAATATCTGGCCTTAGGCCAGAAGCAGATGTCATTTTTCTTTGAAGGCCATACATGCCTTTGTATTTCATTTTATCTACAGCCCTGTCAGTAGTATAAAATGATCTACTGAAATCTTTAGCGGCATTACCGACAACTTGCATCTTCTTGCCAGCTTTTATTGTATGACCGACATTGTCCTGAATATACCGATGAGCTCCCGAATAAGCTGCTACACCAGCAACCGCTGCGGCCGTGCCAATGAGAGCAGCTTTTTTAATTCTCTTTTTCTTCTCTTCAGGAAGCTCATCCCATTTGTCCCAAATCGATTTTTTGAGTCGTTTAGTTTTAGCCTTTGCGATCTTTGTGGTCTTAGTTGAGCTACCAGCAGATATACGTTTCTTTGGGTTCAGCTTTTTTTCCTTCGCGGAATGCGCTGAATAGCCAAGAGGATACGGAGGGCCATTCCGTTTGCCCCATTTCTGGCCAAGAATGCCAAAGTGGCGAATATCCTGACCAACTGGCATAGTTCCAATGTAGTATGTCATCGCTTACCTCTGAAAGCCTTTGCGACATCTCTGTATTTAACAGTCTTAAAAATGTCGGCAACTTTTTTCGCACCAGTTTTCACATATTGTGCTGCTTTCTTATCAGCGCCAACATACTTAGCTGCTCCGTAAATCGCAGCTGCGCCAAGAGGAACCGCAGCATAATTACCAAGGTACATATTCTTAATCCCTCTTGCAGTTTTTGCCGTAGACTTTACAACATCTTTTCTATGCCGTTCCCCACGTGCTTTTGATGCATGCTTGGCCATGTCTTGCTTGGCGAGATATCGATCAAACTCTTTTTTGTAGTCAGGATCAACAGAACGCTGTTTAACCGTAGCATTTATGAGTTTTCTTCGAGTTCCAGCACCTTCGCCATAAAACATTTTTGCTCTGGCGTATTCTTTGGCATCTTTTCGAGCTCGTCGGATTGTCGACCTAGGAACTCTGTACCGTGACTTACCGGCATCGGTCAACGTTCCGTCTTCATTCTCAAAACGACGAATGCCCCATTCCATTCCTTTAATGCCGAAATGATAAAGTTCATTATTCTTCATAGTTTTACTCGAATGCGTCCTTATTCGCCTTGTATGCGACATAGGCATCCATCATCGCGGCGACGTTATCAATTTTTTGTTCCCGGCGCTTTTTAAGAAGCTTTCTATTCCCGTTGGTATCCTCCATCGTAATGCAGTTACCCATCGTGAACTTCATAAGCTCCTGGTCGAAGCGCAACATTCGTTGCTCCGCGTAAGTCTTTAGCTCACCAAGCGGAACAGATTCTGTTCTGGAGCCCTGAATCACTTTCTCAATGCCGAAAGGTCCATTCTCAGCTTCCCATCTAGCCACAAATTCCTTGGCATTATATGGGTCGAATCCAAAGCAGCGCACATCGTATTCAGATTCGATAATAAAGGCATCCAGATCCTCATACACCTGGATCATGTCCAGGACCGTGCATTCCATGACGATTAGGCTTCCTTCTTTCAGGAAGTCGTTGTATTTCTCTCTAAGCGCCATCGGCAACTTCGCCATGGTCACGGAACTTACATAGCTTCTGCACTTCACTCCGAAGCTTCCGTCTTTCAGCGGAAACAAGAAAGTAAATGCGCAAAAGTCATCACCCTGGCTTAAGTCCGCTCCAACCGCACATGGCATGCCCCAGTAGTCACGCCTTCTATGTGGCAGCGTCTCTTCATAAGTGAAGAAATAAGTGTATCCCTCCATTGGAAGGTTGAATCGTTTTGCCAGGATCTCATTGCGCTGCGCCGGGAAATTCTCGGCCTTCGCTACGGCTTTCTCGTAGGCAGCATAGGTTACAGTGTGCCCAAGATTCGGGTTGGCCTTGAGCCACATGGACCGGTCGCCGACTTCACGAATATCATCCAGCTTATAATACCAGATGCTTGTGTCATCGAAGGCATTGCGATCTTCGTCATCGTCAAACTCATCGCGAAGGATCTTCAGAAGTTCCAGCTTAATATCATCGCCGGACCCATTTCTGACAGTTCCCTCAGAACTCATCGCGATAATGAGATAATCGTCAACGCCACCTTTCGCGCAGCCCTCTTCAATAGCATTGATCGGGTTTTCACGCAGATCACCAGAAAGCCATTCGTCAACTGTCGCACACTTCACGTTCAAACCTTGAAGCTTGTCAATACTGAGCGGTCGAACTTCGAGAAGGGAACCAGTCATGAAGTTCTCTATGCCCTTCTTTGTCGATGCAAGCTTTACTCGATTCGCCTTAGATCCGGTCGTGTTTTGCAGCGATCCGAAAGTAAGAAGCTGGAAATAGGGCCCAGGAGCTCGAACAATGGATGTTTTGATCGGGGCCAATATCTCATTTGCTTGAATCATAGTGGGGGCCACTGTTATTTGGTGTGTGGTAGAACCGTCAACATTAAGGAAATAGTTTTGCCAGAGCGAACCGTACATACTCTTGGCCGCGCCTCTGGCAATGATAAGATACTGTTTCTTTGTCAGTCGGTTCTTAAATCGCTTTGTGACATAGCGGCCGCCATGCCCATCCGGATTCGGTTCGTAGACAGATCTCGTCTCAAACCAATACCAACCGAGCACCTGTTCAGCCCAAAGTTTGAACGTGTCAAGTAGAACCAGAGGACGGCCGTCACGCAAAGTACACTCGGTTTCGCAAAACTCCACCCAGCCTTCCACGGCTTCATCGTCGTAGTAGTACCTGGGATTTGCGATCAGCTTGTCGATGCGCCACATCTCCATCTCAATCTCTCGACAAATGGGAATGTCTCCTCGCAAGACAGCATCGCGAAACATACCGTAATACTTCGGCGTCGCCGTGTTACTGAGTGCCATTTTAATTTTATACCTTCAATCCTCGCTTTAGGCCATATATGGAGACCGCTAGTGTGCCAAGTCCAGCCAGAGCTTCAACCGCATCCATCCCGATGTCCATCTTATCCTGCGCCGACCATCTGCCAGAATCGGTCTTATATGACTTTAGATCAACGTATTGCTTCTCAAGATTCATGCGATTGATTCGTGCACGTAGATCATCGTCGGACATTCTCGATGCTTCTCTTTTGAGCTTTTCTCGGGCCTCATAGTCCTGCTTCGCCGCCTTCTTGGAAGAAATTTTTGTAGAAATCTTCCCAACGTCGCGCATGGTCTTCGTGCCCTTCTTGATTGTAGCTTCGACTCTGGATACTTTTGGCTTGTCCTTGCCATCCGCCTGATCAGCCTTAAACAAAAAATCTTTCTGCTCATTAGAAAGGTTTTTAAAGTTTATATGCTTCTCGGGTTTGCCTTTAGCCTCGTTATAGGCAGATCTGGCAAAAAGACCACCAGCAACAGCGGCTGCGCCTGCGGCAACTTTAGCAGCAGTTTTTCCAGCTTTACTCCAACCTTTTCTCTCTCGGCGTTTACCGGCTTCGGTTCGGGTTCCATCGGGATTCTGATACCGACGAACCCCCCATTTCATTCCTTTGATGCCGAAATGATAAAGTTCATCAGATCTCATAATGAACTCCTTCTTTATGCCTTAGGCTCTTCTTCCGGAATGCTGCCTTTCTTTACTTCAAGAACGACCTTATCCCTAGTCAGAATGTCCTCGACAGTTTTATTCGCAAAATTCATGAATACACCATAAGCGTCGGGATCAGTCTCATCGATTGTGAGACTGCCATCAGGCTTGAGATCATTCTTCTCAAGCTCTGGGAGCGTTCCGACCATGCTCGTGAGAAGCGAATAGACAGCAGCCACAGCGGCAACTGAAAGCACGTGCACCCACTCTACCTCATGAACGGCCATGCCGATTGTGAACATACCAAGAGCTGTCTGAGCTGCAGTCCGTACTGCCCGGATAAAAGCCGCCATAAACCATTCTTTTGTGAATTTCATGTAACGACCTCCATTTCCTGAACTTTTTTGTAAATCTCATCGATGAAGCTATTGCCCTTCATCGCTTTATAAGCCTTGTACATCAGTACAAAATTCTCGTATTCATACTGACGCACTCGGCCATCATGATCCATCCCAGCATAGTAAATAGACAGCATGCTGGAACGAAGCATGCATTTCTGACCTTCTCGCGATACGCTAACGCCGAAAAGCTTCTCTCGAATCGGTTTGGCCAGTAGGGCGATTACTGTTGAAACGTTAAGTATCAAGCTTAAAATTTCAAGCAGCTTAGGGATATTGTCCATAGCCCTCTTTCCTCCATTTTGATTTTAGTAGCCGACTTCAGCCACGGAATTCAGGAGCCATTCGAGTTTCTCGATCTTCTTCTCCAAAGCATCCATCAGGAAGCTGTTCTGCGGCGGGTCAAAATCGTGCTTGACACTGAGATAAATGAACGTCTTTATGTCTTCCATGTAACCTTCGTCCATAAAGTCAGTCCATTCATCATTTTCGTCAGTTATATGAAACGGCTCTTTTGGGCCAACGCCAAGCTGGCAAAGTCGAGAAAAAGCCGTGTTAATATGGATGATCAGATCCGTATCGAAATAGTCATAGTTTTCGCTCGGACCGATCATATGGCTTATAGTCTTTAAGATGCTTTCCATGTCAGTATTCGGTGCCGTCTCCATCTGGCAGTTTTCTAAGAACATCATTAACAATGTCCGTTTTGTCAGCCTCGGTCCAGTAATCAACGCCTTTGACAGGAGAGTGCCCATCGTCGCCTTTTGGGCCTTGAATTCCCTGAATGCCAATTGGTCCTTGCTCTCCGGTATCGCCTTTTTCGCCTTTAGGGCCTTGAATTCCTTGGATTCCCTGGACGCCCTGAGGCCCGGCTTCGCCCTGATCTCCTTTAGGACCACGATCACCTGTGTCGCCTTTTTCGCCTTTTGGACCAGTTTCTCCTCTAGGACCAACTTCGCCTTGAGGTCCTGGAATCCCTTGGGCGCCCTGAGGACCAGTTTCACCTTGAGGTCCTGGAATCCCTTGAGCGCCTTGAGGACCAACCTGGGGATCTATTTTGATTTCTGGTCCGTCCAGAAAAGTAATATTAATCTCCATCGCTTCTCCTCGTCACATCACCAATAAGGCGAATCGTTCCCATCAACGGTGTCATAATTTCAGTTCCAATACCAAGCTGAAGATCATACTGATACTTTCCGGGCTCTGCGTTCTCGGTATCCTCCGGAGCAACTGTTACTCGCCACGTGCTTTCGCCAATCTTCTCAACACCGTGCTCGAAGCTTTCATGGAAAAGATATGCCGTGTCAGAAATCTTCTTCTTGGCTGAAAAGTCAATGCTTGTGATGGACTCATCGGTGAGTCCTCCGAGGTTCAAATCAAAGGAGAGCGAATCCCCTCTGACCATTTCCAAATTACGTATGTGTGGCGTCATTGGACCGCTCTCCTTTAATCTTTGTTAGCTAGAAAAAAACTAAGAGAAATGCACATTTAGCGCCTTCCTCTCTATTATAAGGTATGTATTTTTCACGAGACCATTTTCCAAGGACAAGTGTCATTTGCTGTTCTTTCATGAACTGTGTCACAAACCAGCAAGCTCTCGTCTCCATAATGAATAGCATTATGCGTCTGATGAGAGACCGTGATTAGATACTCAGGATTCATAAGAACATCTTCACGATTCACGATGTCTTTATCGGTAATTGGATTCATATGGTGAACAAGTAACCGTCCAGCTATAGGATGGTCTGGATGCGCAAGGTCGAATGCGTTGTCCCGAAGCAGCACTTCCTGCCGAACAGCTTTCCATTCAGGAGATCGGTAGAATATCTGATTCAGCCAGCGGTCAAACCCGAACGTGTCTTCCCCGACTCTGCCTCGTAATTGTAAATATCGGTAACGTTCAAGAAAGGTCGGGAGCTGGATTAGCTCGGTGTAGGTTTTCATTGTTCAGCATCGATATAGTCGGGTCTATCAAGTACCGACAACTTTCCACCGTGCTGGTATTTGGCATATTTCTTAGCGAATTTAAAGTCACGTTTATCAAGACTATCCATAGGTCCTTCAAAGGTTTTAGCCCATGCGGACCAGTTTTTAGCCAAAGTCCTATGCCTTTCGATATGATCTTTCTCGATTCGCATCTGATCTTTAACAGTAAATGGCACTTTGTAATGCTTTGCATTTCTTCCGATGCCAGACTGTGCTGAACGATAACCAAGAATCGTATCTGGGCTCTTTTTTCTTAGCTTATCATACTCTGCCTGATGGCGCTTAGCGCTAGACAAATGCGCGCGCTCTCTTGTTCTTGCGTACTTGGCAGCATCGGAAACAGTGGTTTCTCGTGCACGGTCTCTTCCGCTCTTATAATCAGGAACAATTGTTCCATTTTTGTAGATCTTCCTTCGCTGGCTAGAGTCCACAGGTTCGATTTTATACTGCGATCTGCCGAGTTTTCTGATCTGCATTCCTCCAGGAACGCTTCCATCTAATTGCTTTCTTCTTTTTGTAGCCTGCCGGTACCTATACTCATCGTCACGGTCTCTTATCTTATCTTTTAAGCTCTTCCTCCATCCAGCTTTCTTTTCTGAAGCCGAATGGTCTTTATCAGCAATGGGATAAGGAGGACCATTTCGTTTACCCCACTTCATACCGAGGATGCCGAAATGGGCTAATTCATCAGGATAAATTCTTCGATCACTCATCTTCATCCTCCCCCTCATCAAACACGCCATTATAGCGTCGGAATTGTTTCATAGCATTATCAAAGAGCTCCTCAATTCTCTGAGAAGACTCAAGGGCACTCTTTTTAGCTTTCATAAGTTCGATCTTCGTTTCATTGAGCTCCTGTTCAAGGTGCGACTGCTTGGAGCCCCACTTCATGAGTTGCACCACTTCAGCTGAGGAAGCTGTGCCATCTCTTAATCTCTGCTCGGCCAAATCATAGGCAAGTGAGATCAGCTGATTTTCTCTGCCCTCTGGAGTTCTCGCAGGTTTGCTGCGGGAAGCATCCAGAGGCAGAGCTTGAGCCTTTCTCCGGCCCATGTTTGTCACCTCGACTTTCTACTAGAAAATATAACGCAAACGCCTTTTACAGAAGCATGGGTAGGAGAGTGAGCAGCTCTGAAGGAGAGAAAAGAGCTGGAGAGAAGTGTAGGAGGCAACATGAATCGGCGTATTAGCCAGGCCATTGAAATATCACCCATCTTTTAAGTGTATACTTCGGCCAAGGAAAACCCATGCTCCTGTAAAAAGCGTTTGAAAATATCACCCCCGGAGAATTTTCAAAG
>Ga0326511_10000157_pt1 | contig 54500 bp, 97 predicted proteins | sample 0_2496_0518_D_FD_203701 | JGI IMG/M metagenome (GOLD analysis project Ga0326511, IMG submission 203701) | Bovine rumen microbial communities from UC Davis, California, United States - 0_2496_0518 | ecosystem: Host-associated > Mammals > Digestive system > Stomach > Rumen | place: USA... | reverse complement strand
ACAAAGCTTATATTCTAGGTTTTTTCTATGCTGATGGTTGTGTTGGTTCAAATAATAATAAGGTGCAAATATCATTACAAGAAGATGATGTTGAAATACTTGAAAAAATGAGAAGTGAATTTCAATGCGATAAACCATTAAGATATATTGAACCACCAAAAAAATTTCCGAATAGAAAACCTCAATATTCTTTATCTCTTGATAATAAACAATTTCATGAAAATATAGTTAATCAAGGTGTTATTCAAAAGAAAAGTTATTTTGCTGTATTCCCTTTTCAAATTGAAGAAAAATACTATAAATCATTTATACGTGGAGTATTTGACGGAGATGGATGTTTATATCATTATGAAAAAGGTAATACAAACACGGTTACTTTTACCGGAACGTCGGAACTTATTAATGCGATTGGTAACATTATTGAGAAAAATACAGGAATCAAAAAACGCATACATGTTGCTCAAAATAGCATTGATGTTGATAAGAATACAAGAGTATTAATGTTTGGCGGAAATAAACAGGTAAAGAAATTTTTAGATTGGCTATATGATGGAGCAGAATTATATTTAAAAAGAAAATATGATAAATATGTAAAATTATATAATATAAATAACTCTTTAGCAGCCTAACGAGTTGCTAGATGAACACAATTGTATAAAATACAGTCGGTTGAAGATCAACAAAAGCTAGCTGTGCCAATGACACGAGATACTGAAACCTTAATGTATAACATAAGAATGATTATTGATACCGCTGTAGAAACGGAGCCAAGGGCATGGCTCGTATCAAAAGTAAACCGCATATCGCCAAATGGCATTTGCAGAATCACATTAGCGCAAGATACATTTGACCAACATAATGATTATATAGAAAAAGATATGGATGGTAATATAATTGGAATGTGGGCAAATTATTATAATAATAAAGTTGAACCGACTCCGATTATCCCAGATAGCGACACGCCTTCTATCACATCTAAAATAACTTGTTCTGGAAAATCTATTATCAAAATTGGCGGTTCAGCCAAAACATTCACAGTTACATACTATGACGAAGAAGGAAATGAATTGGATAATTTTGGACCAGGAATTTGGGAGTTCTTTGTTGGAACCAAGTCTGTTCCATCTTCGGACATTGATATAGTACAAAACGGTAATCAAATTAAAGTAAAATTTATTGGCGATGATTCGTATATAGGAAAAATCCTTTTAATTCGAAATACTGCCAGTACGTATGTTTCAGAGTACTAGATAGAAATCGCTGCATTGTAAGGAGGTAGGTAATATGGATTTAACACAAGAACAAATTGCCGAACTCCGGCAGTATAAAACAAATCTGGACGATGATAATATCCGTTTTAAAGAAATTATTAAACGCAGTCTTATAGAAGACCCTTTGATAATCTATCTTTTAAATAACAAGGAACTTGAAGAAGATGAAGCAGATCCAAGTGATTATCTTGGAGTTAATATTCTTCCAATGTATATGATTCATCCAACATAGCATAATGTATAGAATTATATTTGTTATGAGGTTCAGTTCAAAGAGGTTCCTCGTTATAACGATGCTTTAATGTATGTTGATATTATTTTTTATGTTCTTTGTGAAGAAAAAAATAGTATTGAAAAACTTACAGGAATTGCTCGTCATGATTTAATTGGTGCTAGGCTTAAGCATATATTCAATTGGACAAATAAATTTGGAACACAATGTCATGTCTTATCTGATATCCCGTCTGTCACAGATAACGATTATTCCACACGAACAATTACATTCGAAATGGTTATGCCCAAAGATATTGTTAAAACTAAGAATAATATTTCTTAGGTAATTAATAGAACTGGTGGTTAAATGGAAAGAAAATTTAATCGTTTAAAAATGTTGTTTGGGCGCCCATTTGACGTTGGTAATGGAATGTAGATTAAAATTCCAACTATAGGAGATATTCTAAATTTAGAAGACGGAGATGTTACTTTTTATTAGACTTTAAATATTTGGATTGGAAACACAACAATGTATCGCCTTCCGTTGTGGGATATGGGTGTAGATTGGAATAAGATTTCTGATTTCGAATTATTTATGAGTATGTATAAAGGTGGCAATCCAGAAGTAAATACACTCCTTTTTGGTGATATTGATATACAAAAATTTGAGTTATATGGAATGAGATAGACAAAGACAAATGATGGCGGTGAAGAGATTGAGGTTGAAGTACCTATACTATATAACCAAGATTTAGATATTTCTATTTCAGAAGAAGACTATACACTTATTTCCTCGTATTTAAGAACAGCTTTTAATATTTTCCCAAAAGTAGAAAAAGCGAAAGGTAGGCTTACCAAAGAAGCTATTATTGACGAAGAGAGAATGAATCTTGCAAATCGTAAAGACAAAGAAACACAAGACTCTCCTCTTCTACCATTAGTTTCTGCTTGTGTGAATCATCCTGGTTTTAAATATAATTTATAGGAACTAGTTAATGTCAATTTTGTATAGTTTATGGATAGTGTTCAACGATTGCAAATATATGAATAGAGTACAGCGCTTCTTAAAGGAAGTATGAGCGGATTTATTGATACTTCTGGTATTAATAAAGAAGAGTTTAATTTTATGAGGGATATATCCCCATAGAAATAAATGAAACCGAGACCCGAATGGTCTCTAATATAAAAATTTAAATAAAGGAGGAAAACACTATGGCGTTCAAATTAGATGATATGCTTATTGATCGTATAATTATGGCTACTGCCGAAGATTTTTAGGGTAATGTTCTTTATACTCTGACTCAGCTTCAGAATGCTTCTATCAATATTACCGCAGAATCCAATGATGTAACTGACCGTGACGGTACAGTCATTAAGAGATTCTGGAGAGGTAAGACTGGAGAATTTACGGCTGAAAACGCACTCATCAACCTCAACATTATTGCAGCTGAATCTGGCCCTGTTGGCGAAGCAAAACAGCTTGCTACTGTTGCTAATCCTATTACCGTACCGGGTCTGAAGGTTGCTAAAGCTTCTGACGGAACCACCGTTACTCTTGCAAACGCAACTGGTACACCAAAGGTTTATGGTCTGTATTCCAATGGTACTCTTGGCGACGAGTTCCAGACTGGTGGATCTGCATCTGCTTCTGCATTTGCTTATGATGATTCCACTCATACCGTTACTCTTCCGGTTAACAACGATTATACTCAGTATCTGATTCGTTTTGACAGAACCGCTACTGACGGTGCTGTTGTAATCAGAAATAAAGCTGACAAGTTCCCCGGAACAGTACGTCTTATTCTGAAGGTTCTTTACGTAGATCCTTGCTCCGCAGATACCGTAAGATGCGCTTATATTGAGCTTCCGTCCTTCCAGGTATCTCCAGAAGCCGAAATTACAATTGGTTCTGATAGCCAGACCATTAACTACAGCGGACAGCTTCAGGTGGATTGAAAACTACAGTAGTCCACCAAGTTCAGTGATGAACTTTAGAAAAACAAGGTGAACTCATAAATATGAGGTGTATAACTTACGTTTAGGAATCATAGGAAATGATGATTAGAAGTTATGCTAACTGGGAAAACCTAAGTCACATATGTGATATGGCAATCCAGTGCCAAGCTGAAATGGCGACATTTCGGAAGGTCTAACGAGCAGAACATACGGTCTCTATGAGACTATGAAGTTCATAAGAATTGGGTGAAATTCCTAATTCCAAGTGCCTTGCTCTCTTTTCGAAGAGATGATGATGTGCTCTAACCCCTTATAAATATTGGGAAACCAAGGGTATTGCGTTTAATGTACTGTAGCGCAGACAAAGCTCTTTACAATATCTATTGTATCGAAGACGATTACGAAGACTGATAAGTCTATAATTATCACAAGGACTGCCAGTGTCAAAGCTGGCAGTCTTTTTAAAAATGACATCGAATAAAATCTGAGTTTTAACTCAGTTAATATATATGACAACCAATCCGGCAGTTTGTACAAACCCGGAAATACAAATAGGGAGGAAATAAAAATGGCTAAAACTAGAGCAGATAGAAACTGTACAGTTTGCGGCGACCACTATTTATATTGTAGATGCGCCGAATACGCACATCTTGAACCGTGGCATGATGCATACTGTTCAGCAAATTGTAAAGATTTATATAATATTACTGCCGGGTGGATTAATGGATGGCTTGATAAAGAAGTTGAACTCGGTAGATTAAATGCAGCAGATTTGTCAAAAGTTGATAGATTCCCGCAGTGGATGCAAGATACAATTAAAGAAATGAAAGAATATAAAACTGATGTTGACCTTGATGTTTTGACAGAAGTAATTGCTGATGATAAGGCTGTCGAGGAAGCTCCAAAACCGGAGACAAAGGCTAATAATAATTATAAAAAAGTCAAGCCCAAATATAATAATAATAAATAGTGAATGTGATTTAAAAGATGCAGTAATCTAGTATTACTGGATTACATATAGGGGAAGCATGATTTGCATTCGTAGCAGGTTGTGTTTCCCCATTTTTTACGATTTTATGATTAAAAGGAGAAAGCGTTATGAAAGAATTGAATAAAGATATTGTATCTCGTGACAAAATTATTTTCGGTAAATATAGACCAAATAAGTATAAATTTGGCGGAATTCAAAAATTTGAAGGCATGGATGTGAAAACTCTTAAAACTCTAATTGATAACAATTTCGCAGATCCAGAAGATCGCCAGAATCTCGCACCGTCAATTTAGGAGATTTATGATTTTATGGAGATGTATCCAAAATACACTGCTCATGGATATGCGGTATCTGATCAACGTGATGATTACAGAGTTTCAATAGAAGGTGTCGAAAAAGGTGAGCCATCAGAATCTGTTAAAGAGTTTACTGATTATATGGCGGTGTTTAGATATAGTGATTGTTTTTCGTATGAAACCATGTATTGTTGGTTTGATTGAGGTGATAATATGCAAAAATCAGATTTAGTACATTCGGATTTGACAGGAAGAGACTATTATCCATCTCATACCGTGCGTATTGTAAACTATTTGCAAAGTCTGTACTATTGGCTGTCTGGTTGTCTTCCGGTTGATATTTACCCATCTTAGGATTTTAAGACTGGAAAACCTTTGTTGGTTTATTTATTTCTGAGAGATGAAACAACTGAACTATATGACAAATGGTGTAATCATGAAGTGGACTGGGAGGGATTGTATGAAAAAAACAATATATCTTGACAATGCTGCCACTACAATGATGGAACCGTCTGTTATTAATAAAATGCAAGAATATATGGAATTATATGGAAACCCATCTTCTGTTTATGATATTGGATTATAGGCAAAACAATAGATTGAAATTGCAAGAGAATATGTTGCAACACTTATTGGAGCTAATCCGTCTGAGATTTATTTTACATCCGGCGGTTCTGAAGCGGATAATTGGGCACTGCGCTCTTCTGCTCTTCTTAAACCAAGTGGAAAAATAATAACATCAAAAATAGAACACCATGCTGTTTTAAATACTTGTTCTTTTCTTGAAAATTATACAGACGTTGTATATCTTGATGTTGATGCAAGTGGCAAGGTTAGTATTCCAAATTTGTTGAATAAGATAGACAATAATATTTCGTTGGTTTCTATAATGATGGCGAATAATGAGATTGGAACATTGTAGCCAATAGAAAAAATATCAGATATTGCACACTCGCATGATTCGTTAATGCATACAGATGCTGTATAGGCTTTTGGACATATTCCAATAAATGTTAAAGAAATAGGTATAGATATGCTGTCTGCTTCAGCTCATAAGTTAGGTGGTCCAAAAGGTATAGGATGTTTATATATAAGAGATGGTATTAAATTATCTCCACTTATTTTTGGTGGTGGTCAAGAAAAACATTTGCGAGCTGGAACTGAGAACACTTTGGGTATCATTGGATTTGGAGAAGCTGCCAGATTGGCGAATGAATAGTTGGAACTAAACATGGTATATGTATAGGCAATGAGAGATTCTTTGCAACATAGAATTATGTCTTAGATATAGGATGTTAGATTTAATGGAGATATGGAAAATAGACTGTCAAATAATCTAAGTGTTACATTTAAAGGCGTTCGTGCAGAAACACTGCTAATGCTTTTAAATGAATGGGGAATATGTGTATCTACTGGATCGGCTTGTAATTCGTCGGAGAAAACACCATCTCATGTTTTAACGGCAATTGGTCTTAACGAAGATGAAGCGAATTCAACTGTGCGATTTTCTTTGTCTCATAATAATACAATGGAAGAAATAGACTATACGGTAAACGCATTAAAAATGTGTGTAGAACAAATACGGAGGAAATAAAAATGAATACATCTATAGAAAAAATGAAAGAATGTTATGTGCTTTGCAGTTTGGACCTTGAAGGTAAGACAGTGTACTTGCGGTCTTTACATGAAAAAGGTCAATGGGAAATAACAACAGACATAGAACTTGCTACAAAAGCGCCGGACAGAGATACTGCTGAATTTGTAAGAGATTTTTATATGCAAGAGGTTGGAAATGGTGAATGGCTGATTACACCAGTTATTATCCAGTATATGCTTGTGAACGAAAGTTGAAAGGAGGCGGTCTATTATAGGACGCAAAACAGTATATAATAATATTACAACACCAGAATTGTTAAGTTAGGTCGCGCCTGAGAATCAAGAATTGGGAGAAGACTTTGTAGAGTATTTGCAGTCCATAGACAGAGCGCCTACTACAATCTCTCAATACAAAAGCGACTTGGCTATATTCTGGGTCTGGAATTTACAATATAATAATAACAAACCGTTTATAAAAATTACAAAGAGAGAATTTGCTCGTTTCCAGAATCATTGTCTTAATGAATGGGGATGGAGTTCAAATCGAGTTCGCAGAGTCAAAGCGGTTATTTCTTCGATGAGCAATTTTATTGAGAATATACTCGATGAGGAAGAAGAATTTGCTGGATACAGAGCTGTCATTAAAAAGATAGAATCTCCTGTTAAAGAAGAGGTTCGTGAAAAAACTGTGTTTGAACCAGAAGAATTACAAAGACTCCTCTCTCATCTTGTTGAACAAGAGAAATATATGCAAGCGTGTATTCTTGCTTTGGCCATGTATTCTGGTAGAAGAAAATCTGAATTGCCAAGGTTTAAGGTTTCGTATTTTAACGAAGAGAATGTAATATTTGGATCATTGTACAAAACTCCAGAGAAGGTTAAAACAAAAGGTCGCGGTTCTCGTGGAAAGATGCTTGACTTGTACGTACTGAAGAAAGATTTTGATCCATATTTAAAACTATGGCTAGATTATAGAAAAGAAAGTGGAATTAAAAGCGAATGGCTGTTCCCATCTTCTACTAATCCAGACGAACCTATTAAGGCTGACTTGCTGGACAATTGGGTTGGTACATATACAAAATTCCTTGGCAAAGATTTTTATTGGCATTCGCTTCGTCACTATTTTACTACACAGTGTTTTAAGGCTAATCTTCCATCTTCCGTTATATAGGAAATTGTTGGATGGTCTAGTGCAGATATGTGTAATTTATATAATGACACTTCGACCGAAGAAACATTGTCTTAGTATTTCGACGAGAATGGGATTAAGATTGTCGAGCAGTCTTCTCTCTCATCTTTATGATATAAAGGATTATAATTATGGAATATAATATTATTATTACTCAGTAGATTATAGACGAATATGCTGAGTTTTATTTTACTAAGCATCCAAGAGCTAAAAAGAATCCAATTGAGCGTCCAATGCATCCAAGTTTGAATACATGGATGATTTTGCCAAGAATGCAGATGAATGCTCTTAAGTAGAAATGGAAGGACTTTGGAATTTGGCTTATTGCGAAACTTGGATACAATGATTTAAAATTAGATAAATTTATTGCAGAGGTAACAGTATATATGCCTACTCGTAGGCGTTTTGATTTAGATAATCATTGTAACGAGAAGTTTTTATGGGATGCTTTTACAGAGTCTGGTTTTATAGTGGATGACGATTGTAATCATCTTACATCTCTTATACTTAAAGGTGGTTATGATAAAGAACACCCTAGAACCGAAATCAAAATAACAACTATAAATTAAAGCCCACTCAGGAACGGAGCCATAACATAGGTAGGGGAGACTCCGTCCTTCTATCTGAGTGGGTGTTTTTATTATATCATATAATTTGATTGATTTAAAGGAGAAAATATTATGGCAGAAAAAATTAGTGTAAGTGATTATTTGAAAGATAAAACATTGTTGGAAGTAACATATCTTCCATTTGATACAAAATTACAAATCGTGTCTCATGTTCTTGGAGGAATGATTGAGTCTATTGGTGGATTAAACACTTCTCTTCTTAGAAGAATTTCAACAGAAGTGTTTATTGACTCTATTACAAACATAGATATGAATATTGTTGACGAGAATGATTTAAAAGGATTTGATCAGCTTTGTTTTCATAGAGAATTAGAGAATTTGGAAGATACTCTTGGAAATGAGTATGCAGAACTTCAGAAAATTTTAGACGAACGTGTTGCTGATTATATTCGAACCGAGATAAACCCGGCTGTAACAATTAATGCAATATATAATCAAGTTGTAGATAAATTAAATGATGTTCTTGTTTTAGCAAGTAAATATATTCAAGAAATTGACATAGATGCGTTAACTAATATGATTGGGTCAATGACTTCCAAAATTGAAGGAGTGACAAATGAAAGCAAATAATCTAGTTTCTTTGTATAATGCAAGGGTAAAACAAACAAAAGAGATAACTTCTGAAATAGTAATTAATACTATTACAGATTTAATTCATCCTATTGCGTATATCCCATATGATAAGAAATTAGAAATAATAGATAAAACTATTGAAGAATCGAATGGGACCAAATATCCTACTCCAGAAAGATATCGTAATTTGATTATAAATTTAATTTTGGCGTATACAAATATAGAGATGGATAATTCTGCATTTGATATTTTGAGTGAAAATAAAATGTTGGACATTATCTTATCTACCTTTTAGTCCGAGTATAAAATTTGCGAGAATTTGATGCAAATGTGCTTAATGGACAAAGGGGGTGGCTAATATGGCATATACTAGTGCTGCTGCTCTTATAAGAGATATTAAATAGGAAGTTGGTAAAATTGGAAATCGCATAGCCAGAGGTGTTGCACAAGTAGCTTATTCTGAAATGATGGACGCTCATTCTGAAATAATGGATAGTTTTTATGGCGGATATACTCCAGTAACAACCTACAAATTTTTGTTTACATCTAAAACTGACGGAAACAAATATTGGGGACTTGCACATGGATATAAGCGAACAAATAATCTTCGTTCAAATAGTATCGTACCAGTAGGAGTTGTTCCATCTGGAGACCATAGTTTTAAAGCAACAATTCAAGTTGGTTCTGCCGGAATGTCGGATTATACAAATTCTTCTGGACGAGTTTTTCCTGCAAGTGCAGTTTTTGATATGATTTGGAACCAAGGTATCCGTGGTCTTCCAGAAGGATATAGAGGACATATTGGAGATGTAAATATAAGTGCCGCTCCGGCTGGAATAGGCATTTCTGGGAAACCTGGCGAAGCAATGGATGATTTTGTAGAACGTTGGATTGTAGAACGTGCGCCAGAAGTGGCAGATATTATAGCATTTGGTGGTTAAGAAGTACATGTTGTGCCTCTTAACTTTGATTTTATATAAAGGAGGTATGACATGGCGGGTTCTATAAAAGAATATGTTATTAAAATAACAGCTGATGTAAAAAAGGCCCAAGAAGAAATAGACGCCTTGGGCAAATCTTTGCTAAAAGTAGACCCAAAAAGTGGATTTGATGCTGATATAACCAAATAGACAGAAAAAATAACTGGATCTGTTGGAAAGTTAAAATAGGAAATAGGCGACTTAAAGAATTAGTTTGGAGACATAAGTGTTAACTAGTTGTCTGAAGAATTTAAAAAGCTGTCAAAAGATTTTACGACTGCAATAGACAAGATGAGAGAATCTTTTGATGGATTTCAAAAATCTTTTTCTGTTTTGTCTGGAAAAGATTCTATAGGTGGTGTATTTGACGATTTTACGAATCAGATGAAAACAATGCTTGATTCGTATAAGACAACCATGTCTACAATTGAAGGCATTGGAACTGGTGCTATATAGCAGAAAGATGTTATTAAAAGCTTTAAAAAAGTAACATCTGTTGGTGATACAAGTATTGAAAATTCTGCTGACTTCACAGAGCAGTAGTTAAAAAATACAACCGATAGTTTAAAAAAGGCTGCAAAAAAATTTTATAATGAACGGGCTAGGATATTTAAGGCGTTAGAAAATCCCGAAAAGTACAATTAGGGTGATTTTGTTGATTTTGACGGTATTCTAAAAACTTTATCACACTATGTTGAATAGGCTAAAGAAAGAGGTATTGAATTTTAGTCAATATTATCTTAGTTTGGCGCTGGCGACGAAGAAACTATAAAAAAGATGAAAAAAAGTGTTGATAATGTTCTTGGTGAGTATTTTGACGCTTAGGATGCAAATATAAAAAAACAATCCGATTTGGAAGCAAAAAGAAAAAATAGACGTCCAATTACCATTCCTATTGATGTTGTTCTTAATCCAGAACAAACAGATGACAAAGCCGTATCTTCTATGGTAAAAGAAATTTAGGATAAAATCCAGAAAAAGGTATAGGCGCAACTTCAAAAAAATCCTGTAAAAATACCATTAGCATTTGCTTCTGCCCTATCAGAAAAAGAAGTTGAAGGTTTGACGGATACAGAGATTTCTGAAAAATTAGATAGGCGGTCAAGTGAAGAAGGTATAATCAAAACTCTCCAACTGTCTGTTGAGATGGATAAAACAAAATTGAAACAGACTATCCAGGAAGCTATTGATACACTTGGAGAAGAGACTCCGAAAATTCATGTAAAAGTAGTAGCTGATATGGACAAAGAGTCCATTAAAAACACTGTTTTTGATATTGAAAATGCTATTGAGAATAAAAACAAATTATATGGACGAGAAGGAATTCCCGCATCATCTTCTACTGATGTTACATCCGTTACGCTTGGGGCTACTGGTGGCTTGGCTACTGAAACAATGCAAGGTAAAATATTAGCCGCAATACAATCTCTTTCTATTGATGGTGTTAAGCTTAGTAACGGAGAGTTACCCAAAGCGTCTGAAAGTGAGAAAAAGGACCAGAACTAGACATATGACAATGATGATATTGTTGAGAAGAATTTAAGAAGACAATTGTCATTATCTGGAAGAAGTCATTAGTTAACAAAAAGCAAGGAACAAGAGTTAGAACAGACGAGATATTCAGCAGCTATGCTGATTGAAGAGAAAGAAAGATATGCTTAGTTAAAAGAAATGGAATCCGCTTTGCGGAGCAGCAAAAAATCTTTCAAAGATATTGAGAAATCGTCTTTGTATACAAGGTCATATTTTGATGCTAACGGCGTCGAAAGAGCTTGGTATGGTACAAACAACGAAACTCTTGAGGTGTGGCAAAAGAAATTAAGAAGATATTTTGACGCATATAAAAGCGAAGTTGATAAGGCGTTAAACGGTCCAATTGTTAAAGACGAAAAAGGAAACATTGTTTCTGAAGGTGTTAATCATAGATTTGACCGAATTAAAAATAGTACCGAAAATATATCTTATCTTGGCAAAACCATGAAAGAATGGCAAAAAGTTCTAATTGAAGACAAAGAAAGATCTCTTGATTCTGACTCTACAGAAAAGATTCTAAGAGAAAATAGGCAATAGGCAAAAGTTTTGCGTGATGTTGTTACCGAACAAATGGAGCGTGAATTTACCGGCGAAGAGACAGAAACAGAGAAACGTGCGCGTATTAATGAGAGAATTGCTCAGAGGATTAGAAATGAATAGCTATAGAGATACGAAAAGAGTGTTTTGTCAACAACAACTATGACAGATGATTTCGAAAAAGAGTTTAAGCGAATTCGAAATAATGCTATATCTTCTGCTAAAAACAGAGTTTTGTCTGATTCTTAGTTGTTAAGTCGGATTGGAATGGAACATACTCCATTCTATACTGCTCCGAGCGCGACTGTAAGGTCCTCTAAAAACAGAGTTGACATGATTCTTGAGAACCTTGGACTTGATAGCCTATCGCAGCAGAAAAGAAAGTATGACGAACGAATTAAACAACTTGATACACAAATTGCCAGAGAAACAGATGCTAGCAAAAAACGGGCGCTAGAATTACAAAGAGGAAAACTAGTAAATGAGAAAAGTGATGTAATAAGAGGTTTGACAGATCCGAATAGAAAAATATTTAATCCGAATAAGATGAAAGCCGCTAATCCTGGAGAAGGTATTACGGCTTTGTCAAATGTTTTGGATGCACTTGCAGAAGAACAAGCTCCAAAACTTAAAGAAGCTTTGAGTAACTTGGAGGTTTCAACATCGCATTTAAGTGATATGCGTGAATATGTTGATTTGTATGAAAAACATGCATCCGGTGAAGAATTTTCCCAAGAACAATCTTCTCGTTTAAGGGAACTTCATTCTCAATTATCGTCTAGTGCGAGCTTGTTTTTAAAGCCACGAGATGATTTGTCAGAAATAGAATAGGTTATTTATGATTACGAAAAAGATTATATGGAATCTTTAGAGAAAAATAAACCTATGGAAAATGCAAAGGCTCGAAAAGAGGCATATGATAAAGCAAAAGAAAGATTGGAAACATATACTTCAGAGCCTGCGTCTCTTGAAGAAGTATATTAGTATGCTACTTAGCAACAGGGATTTGTTGAGAAAGAAGTAAAAGCGAATAGAAAAAAAGTTAAACAATTAAGAAATATAACCAGAGAAGCCGCAGAAAAGATTGCTGGTGGTACAGAAGAGTTATAGTATGCTGTAACTGGAACAGAAGAACAATATAAAGCAAAAGAAAAAGAATTAGAAACCAAAAGAAAAAGAATTGCTAAATTACAAGAAAATATGGATTTTTATTCTGGTACCGGAGCGTATGACCGCTCTACATTAACATCTCCGCAAAGATCAGAATACAATAGATTGTTAGAAGATGTAAATACTCTTGAAACTCAACAATTTATGTGGAGAAAAATTCATGAACAAAAAGAAGATGAATTAGAAACAACACAAAAAATCTCCGCCGAATTACAAAAACAAAAAGAATCTGTTGAGTTAACTGGTAAGGCACATTTTAAAAACCTTCATCTTCAAGAAGATACTAATAAAGAGTATAGTCAATTGACAAGGTCCAATGACAAAGAATAGATTAAAAATATGTCTTCTGAAGAGATGTCTAAAACAGCGGAAGTATATGCAAGAGCAGCCAAAGAAATGGGAAAATATTTAGAAGCAAGTAACGTTGACTATGCTTCTGAGGCTGAAAAATTAGTAGCCAAAGATATTGATGATTTAGAAAAAGAAAAACAGAGTTATGATAAAAAACTAAAGAGACTTGATGCAAAAATAGCTGGAGAAACAGATGAGAAAAAAAGAAGAGGCCTGGAAAAAGATAGAAATGAACTTTAGAAAGCACGAAGAGATACTATAAAGTCATTAGAAGAATTAACTGGAACACCCGAAGAGGCTGCAGAAATTGCACAATAGATAGCAGAAAGAAAAATACAAGTAAAAAAGATACAAGACAAAATTAATAAAGCTAAAGAAAACGGAGACAGCTTATCTTCTATTGCCGAGTTAGAAAAATCACGAGACGCGATTGTAGATGAGGCCGATAAATTGTATAACAAGTCTCCGCATGTTAAATAGACAAGAGGGCTTGAGATTCAAAAAAGAATGAAAGAAATGGCATCTGAAAGAGTTAAAGAAATCGATGAACAGATTTCTAACATGTATTACAACGACTCTGTATCTGCTTTTGGATTGCCAGATTTAAAAGATATCCCAAAATTGTTAAAAGAGTATTCTGACCTTGATATGCAACTTGCCGACACTCAGAATCCGCCCAAGAATGCCAAAAATATAAAAGCTAAAATGGATTTAATTCGTCAGTAGTTGGCGGACATTCGTCAGAATTATGCAGGCCGAGGAGAATATCAGGAGTTCTTGGATTTGTTGAATGAGCGAGAACTAATGATGTAGACAGTTACAGAGTCAACTTCTGCTATTTTTGATATAGAGTCGCGTATAGACCAAGGAGCAGCAAATACTACTCTTCGAAAGAAAATTGAAGCAGTTCGAGCGAAGAAATTAAAATAGGATCGCGAAAATGTTGAAAGTGCAAAACGTGATGCAGAAGAACAATCACAATATTTTAAAACTTTAGCGGAAGAAACAAAAGTAAGAGAAGAAGCTCGTACAAAACAAGAATAGGAACGCAAGGCGGAGCAACAACGATAGAAAGCATATAAAAAATTGACTCCACAATAGAGAGTAGATAAAGTTGGACAATCATATGACGAAAGAATTAGTTAGATAAAAAGCGACTTTAATGAAGCAGTGGCAAATGCGCCAGAAGAAGATGCTTCTGTATTAATGGAATATTTGGACAAAAAAGAACAGTATGCAAAAATTGTTAGTGATTTAAACGAGGCAACTGGTTCTTTAACTTCTGTAATTCGTCCTGTTACAAAATCCGAATATGATAATGCATTACAAAAATCAAAAGAGCTTAGATAGAGAATAAATAAATTAGATGCCGAAGAACCAACAGATGAACGTACTTTGCCAGACATATTGAATGAAATGTAGGATTTACAAGAATAGCAGAGAAGGTATTCAGAACTTATTTCCACTTATAAGCAGCAAGAATAGTCAAGAGAGTCTATTATTGCACAACAAGCAGAAAAAGATTCTGAAGGGAATAAATATCTTTCTGATTTAATCGCTAAGAGAGATGCATTGGTAAAGCAAAATAAATCTGCTACAAGAATACTAGAATCTAGAGCTAGCGACGTTAGTGCAACAAAACAACGTATAACTGATATAGAATCACGGATGAATAAATCAACGTCTATGATTTCAGAAGAGAAAAGAAAAAGATACGGAACACGAGCATTGGAACGCAACAAAGAGGTTCTAGAAAGACGCGAAAAAAAGTATCAAGAAGAATTTGATAAACAATCTCCTATCATAAAACAAACGTCGGCAGAAATTAAAGATTTAAATGCAGAGATAGAGGCGACTCAACAGTATTATTTAAATAAATACTTACTTGAACAAGAAGCTAGAATAAAAGAAGTTCGAGATCAGTTTATAAGTGCTGTAGAATCTAATGCCCCAGAGCAAATGATATTGGATCTAAGAAATAAACTTTTGTCGTTATATAATGATTATTTATTTAATGGTGGGACAAGCAAATTTGCGGATTCTGGTCGCAATGTTCGATTGAGAGACACAGATAAAAAACTAGAAGAAGAGGCTTTGCGTTTAGAAAACAAAATTTAGATGCAATACAACAAGTAGACTGGTAGAGCTGAGATAAAATATGTCACAGACGAAAGAACTAAAGAACGAAGAATTGCCGGATTATTGCTTGCAGAAGAAAAGAGATATAAAAAACTAAATGAGCGTGGATATAATAAAAATAGATCTGGATATATTGGAGACACTACTGCTATTCAGTATGCGCAAGATTACGTTCCATGGAATATCCAATTAATGCAAGAACAAAAGAAGAAAATATATCAAGAAATGGAAGAAGCTAGAGCGAAAGTTGAATCTAGTAAAACCGCTTCTGGTTAGTATCAATCTTCGTTAATTTCGGAGTCTTAGAGAGTTGAAGTTGAGATTAACAGAATGTTGGAAGAAAAAGTTCATGCAATGGCTGATTAGTGGATCGAAGAGGCTCGTAATGCAGGAAAAATAAATGCCAAGAAATATATTAACGAAGCGATGCAACTTGAAAAAGATCTTTTAGGTGGCGACAAAGAATATAGCGCAGCCAAACAGAATCTTGAAACATTAAATGCGTCTAGAGAACAGATATTAAGTAGTGACAAAGAAAAAGGTGTTCGTGATGCAGCTGTTAAACAAATAGATGCAGAAATAATGCAGAACCAGTAGATTGTAGCAGCGTTTGATGCTATCGAAGCAAGAAGACAACAACTGTTATAGGAAATAAAAAATCGTGGCAAAGAAGAGCCAGTAAAAGAAGTTGGCAAAGATGTTGAATCTAAAGCCGAACAGTTGCGCAAGAAGACTGAAAATGAATTATATTCTGAAATCGTTAGTATACAAGAAGAACAAGCTGAGTTAGAGAAAGAAAAAGCAGATATAAATAGGGCTATTTAGAATTCAAGAAACAGATTTGTAAAACCGTTGGAAGATGATTATAAAGATACAAAGCGTAAACTAAAAGAAAGCAAGCCGCGCAAAAAATCTGAGCAAGAAACAATTGATAGTATTCTTTCTGAGCTTGATTCCAAAGAAGGTAATTTAGAAAAAGCGAAAGAGCTTGCGTCTTCTGGTATGATATCAAAAGGTAGATTGGATCTTGTCAATAAATTAATATTATTGAAAGAAACGTTGTTTGATGAAGAACAGAAGATTCAAAAGTTAGAAGAACAAGAAGCATCTTTGATACCGTAGATATAGCAAAAAATTAGCGATGTCGAAGCCAGAAATCGAATTTTAAGACAAAAACAAGCTGGTGTTGGCACAGATGCCGGAAGAATAGATTCGATTGTTGATGCACAAAAAGAACAAGAAAAAGATTTAAAGAAACGGTTTGAATTAACAGACGAAGAAGAGTCAAGAGACAATCAGTGGCGAAATTGGTATTATGCAAACATGACTGAAGACGAAGCAATTTTAAGCAAAAAGATTTCCAAGCTTGCTAGAAAATTTAATCGAGGCACTGCTGATGATGTAGAAAAAGAACTTCTGGTTGCTTTATAGCAACAAGCAAAAGAAATGGGATTGGAAATAACAAATACGGGAAAAGTCAAATCAAAAGTATCTTATGAAGATTTTATGGCTAATCCAGAAAAATATTCTATTCCTATTATTACAACCGAAAAGGCATAGGCTGCTGGGGTTACAACAAAAGGAACTGTATCTGGTGCGACACAACAAGTGTCTGTAACAGATCCGATTAATGTTAATACGGTTGGTTCTGTTAATTCCGTTAATCTTGGAACAATTGAGTCACTGCTCTCTTCTATTGCCGCAAAAATCGGAGCTGATACAAGTAATATTACAGTTAAAGCAGATGAAGCCACGGTAGAGCCGCAAAAGCCTTCTGGTGCTTAGAAACAGACTGTATCTTAGGATGGAAAAAAGAAACAGCGCAATTATTCTAATCCACTCGCGGCACTTGCAAGACAAGCCAATGATGAATATAATGCTGCAAAGGACGAAAAAGAACGTCTTGAAATTCAAAAGAAATATGTATCTTAGGGAGTAAAGTTAGGTAAATATACTAATACAAAAGGACAAGAAAAAATGTTCTTTACTGCCGGACGCGGTGCAGACGAAGAGTTGACCAAAAAGTTTATTACAGATAATGGTATATAGGTAGAGATAAAAGTAGAAACCGAACCAGAGTCAAAACAAGGTGCAGAAAAGCCAAAGAGTTCATAGACAAAAACTTCAGAAGATAAACCAAAAGAAGAGCCAAAAGCAAAACCGAAACGTACTGCCGAAGAGTTACGAAAAGCATATTATGGAGCTAAATCTCAGGCTGAGATGGATGCAATTATCAAAGAAGCGTTTGAAAGTGGATATGGAGTTGCCAAGAAAGACGACGGTAGGTATGCGATTAGCAAGAAACCTGGCAATAAGTAGGTTAAAGATTATGAGACATATTTACAAGAACGTGTTGATACAAAGCAAGAAAAGGCGCAAAGCAAACAAGAAAAGAAGTCAGAAAGCAAACAGCCAAAAGAACAAGAAAAGAAGTCAGAAACACAACAACCAAAGACAACACGAGAAGGTGCGGAACGTCTTCGTACTGCTATTCAAAATGCGACCTCGCAACAAGCAGTTGATGCGGTAATCAAAGAGGCTTTTGAAAGCGGATATGGAGTAAACAAGAAAAAAGGCGGTTATACTGTTAAAAAGAAAGCAGATAAGGATTCTTTAAAAGACTACGAACAATATCTTGCAGAAAGACAAGAGCTTGACGAACAGTATTTTATGAAGAATCTTGCTTCTTAGGGTAATACAAAATATAGAACAGCAAAAACGGACGATGAAAGAAAAGAAATTTTGAGAGATTATGTATCTCGTGGTCTTCGTCTTTTTGAGCAGGAAGTACCGGCTACTGATAAAAATGGGAAGCCGAAGAAAAATGCTGGTTAGAAGAATTATGTTTTGTCTGCTACTGGAGCTATTAAAGGTACAGACGTAACCGAAGCTTTTATAAAAGATAACAATATTGTTATAAAGGTGGAAGTAGAGTCAAAACCATAGGATTCAAAACCAAGGCAGAACGGAGGTTCTGAAAAACGACAACCTTCTGGTTCCTAGAACGCTGACGGTAATCAGCATGTTGATTATAAAAAGTATTATGATAGGAATAATCCAGATTGGACACCCTCATCTTACTGGGCAGAAAGTAGTGCTGATTCTGTTAGAAATGGTGTAGCTGATGCTATTATTAACTGGTTTAAAGAAAGTCCTAGAGGAAAGCATGACATAATTTTAGACAACAGTTTGGATAACGCAGACAATCTTGAAAGACTATTAGCGAAAAAGCTTGGCTTTACATACGATAAAGTTTCTGTACCTCAAGAAGATGGTCGCGAAGCTCATGGATATAGAATTAGACCTATTGATCCAAATAATGTAATGTCGCTTGACGAAATATATAAAACTCTTGGATCGTTGAATACATCCGAAAAATTTGGTGAATTTATGTCACCAGACATATTTAATCAAATCGTTGAACAAGTTCGTGCCTATTGGCAAAATACGTATGATACAGCTAAAAAGAATTTAAAAGACAATCCAGTAAATAAAGACGTTATGCAAGACGCTGTCAAGAGAATGCAACAACTTGGATTTGAATTATAGAACGATGTGTTTATTAAACAAAACGATGAAACTCCAGACACACCACCTAATGAACCAGCAGAACATAGAGAAAATGCCGGTGCTATGGAAGAAGAAGCACAAGCTGCCGCAGAAGATGCGGAAGCAAAAAAGAAGTTAAATGCAGAATCTCAAGATGGAGAATCTTCGTCTGAACCAGAAACTCATAGAGAAAATGCTGATGCCATGTCTGAAGAAGCAAAGGAAGCTCAACGTCTTGCAAAATTAAAAGAAGATGCAAAAGCGCTTGCTGATTCGTATACAGACCCTGATAAACTTGAAAAAGATATAAAGAACAAACAGCGTATACTTGACAATATGGTCAAAAAGCCAGAGACAAAAGAGAAATATAGTGCTGAATTATCAGCTATGAAAGAAAGACTTGAAGTGTTAAGACCATCTCCTGCTGTCGAGTAGGATACAGAGAACTTAAAAGAAAATGGACAAGCCGCAGAAGAAGCAGCAAAAGCTCATGAAAAACTTAATGGTGCTATGAATAATAATGGCGGTGACTCTGGAACAACTGGAAATACAGAAGGTCTTAATGGTGTAAAAAAGGCAGCAGAAGAAGCCGATGAAGCAATATTGAAGACAATGGCTGATGTACATGATTTTAAAGATGCGCAAGATATTATAAGACAGTTCCTTGGCGATGATTTTGAATTTGGCAACCTTGTAGATTTTAAGGCATCAGAAAAAGGGTTTAGATATAAAGGTTCTGAGGGACTCGATGTAATTTACAAAGAGACAAAAGACGGAGCTATATTAAAAGATGCACCGCAGGTAGAAAAATCGTTATCGTTGTTGAATGCGTATGAAAAGAAAAGAGAAAAAATATTAGGTAGCATTAAAGCTAAAGATGTGTCAGAGTTAATGCCAGAAATGTTCTCTGGTTAGTCTTTGGATAATATTAAAAAAGCTCAAGCATTGATCGAGAAAGTGCAAGGCCAAAAAGATATATTTGATAATAATATACTTGAAATAGATGTAGACAAGCTAAATAAAGCGAACGCTGATCTGAATGAATTACAAGAGCTGTTATATAGAATTAGCAAACAAAAAGTTGGAGATGTTGTTGAAATAGATATGCCTGTTCATGGGCTACAAACTGCAAGACAAGATTTATAGGCATATTTTGACACATTAGACCAGGGCAATGCTTCTCTTGTGAAGTTTAGTAATAGCAATACAGAAATGGTATATACTCTCCGCACCGCTGATAATATGATAGAAACACATAGTGTGGCTCTTACTAAACAGGGCAAAATGATGGATACACTTGTTTCGTCTGAGAAGTATCTAAATACATTCCAAAAATTAATTGGTGGTCTTGGAAACAAGATGCATGAATTATTTAATTACTTTGTTGCATCAACAAGTATTTATGAGTTCATTAATATACTTAGACAAGGTGTTAACATTGTAAAAGAATTTGATACTGCTCTTGTGGAAATGAGAAAGGTTTCCGACGAATCCGTTTCAACATTAAAATCATTCTAGTCTGAAAGTTTTGGTATGGCAAATTCTGTTGGCACTACTGCCCTTCAGATTCAGCAAAGTACGGCAGACTGGATGCGTTTAGGCGAATCACTGGATGAAGCAAAAGAATCTGCAAAAGATGCTACTATTCTGTTAAACGTTTCTGAATTTTCGAGTATTGATGACGCTACACAATCTTTAGTGTCTATGAGTTAGGCATATAAAGAATTGGACAAGATAGAAATCATTGATAAGTTAAACAATATAGGTAATAACTTTAGTATTTCAACAGACCAATTGGCAGAAGGTTTACAAAATGCTGCTGCTGTTCTTAAGACTCAAGGCAATGATATTGACCAATCCATTGCTCTTCTGACTGCCGGTAATGCTATTACTCAGGATGTATCTAAAACATCTGCTGGTATTCGTACAATTGCTCTTCGAATTTCCGGTACAGAAGAGGCCAAAGATGCCATTGCTGATATGGGCGAGGATGTAGACGATTTTGTTGTACGCACTAGGTCTAAGACAGATTAGATTATTCGCGACTACACTGCTGTTGCAAGCAATATGTACCAAGGTGTATCTGTTCTTGATCCAAATGGTAATTTGAGAAATACTTATGATATCTTATTGGATATCTCTAAGATATACAAAGAGATCCAGGCTGAGGATAAAGTGAACGGTACAAACCGTGCACAAGCGTTGGTTGAACAGCTTGCCGGTAAGAACCGTTCTAATATTGCTGCTTCTATACTGAACAATCCAGAAATGCTTGAGAATGTTTATAAGACTTCTCAGCAATCGCAAGGATCTGCTCAAGAAGAATTGGATAAATATCTTGATTCTGTTGAGGGTAAGCTCCAAAAGGTTACGAATAAAATCCAAGAAATTGCTACAATAACATTTAACTCAGAAGGATTAAAAACTTTATTAGATATTGCTGTAGCATTGTTGGGTGCATTTACAAAATTATTAGATGTTGCTGGTGGATTGTCTGGAATACTTGGAACGCTTGGTGGCATTGTTTTACAAAAGAATGGATTTAATATAATAAAAGCATTCAAGGATAGTGGAAAAGTCGGTGCAAAATCTGCCGCTAAGTCAATATCAAAAGACTTACTTGGGGAATTGCAGAATGTATTGACTAAAAACGATTTAGACCTTTCTATTGGTGACTTTATCACAAATTCACAATCAGGCTTTGGTACATTGTCTGAAGAAATGCAAGGTGTTATTCTCAAAATGAGAGAGACCTATGGAGAATCGATGAAATTATCCGATGGTTTTGTCAATATGGGCAAAGCTGGCGAGACAGCCGGAGGTGCTTTTGGCAAAGTAAAGGGTATTTTAGGAGGTATAGCGTCTACACTTGCGAATGTTGCTATTAGTACGGCCGCCGTTGTTGCAATTGGTTATTTAATTCAACAAGTTGTTGATGCCATTAACTGGAAAGAAATTGCGGTAGAAAAAGGCAAAGAAGCACAAAAGAATATATCTGACATAAAAACAGCATATGATGAACAAGAATCTTTTGTGACCGACAGTGCTGACGAATATACAAGACTTCGTAGAGGTGTTTCCACAAAAGGTGGCCAAAACAAAAATGTTGCATTGTCTAACGAAGAATATGAAAGGTATTTATCTCTTAACAAAGAGATGGCCTCTCTATTCCCATCTTTGGTTTCCGGCTATGACTCTTAGGGCAACGCTCTTCTTGATTTATCATCAGATACAGACACCGCAAACAAATCTCTAAACGAACTTCTTGAAACACAGCGTAAGATATCTGAGTACAAAATTGGAAAAGAACTGCCTGATGCAATTAAAGGCGCAATGACTCAAATTGACGATGCGTATGAAGAATTGACAGAAGCACAAGATAATATAACAGATGTTAGCTATATGAAAGAATTTATGAGCGGAATGTCTGAAAGCGTTAATAGCAATAAATTTACCAATTTTGGCGTTTCAGATGATTACTCAACGTTTTAGTTAACATATGATTTAAATCAATCAGACTTGGGAGATAAAATTAAACAGGCTTATATAAATGCGTGGAAAAAAGCCGGTGTTGAAAATATATCCGAAGCGAATCCATTTATTGACGCTGACAATAAAGAAACTGTAACTATTTCGCTCGATGTTGAAGCGAATACAGAAGAAATCGAGAAATTTAAAGATGAGTTTAGTGCACAACTAGAAGAGATCAGAAAATTAGATGTAGAAGACGTTGAGACTGAAAATCAAGCAATTATTGCTACACAAACTGCCGAGATGGCCGCAGTTTGGAGCAGTATTGTGCCGTCTCTTATTGGGCAGATGTCTCTTTACGATGACTATCAGAAGCTTGGAGATTTGAAAGTTGGAGAACAACTTTAGAAAATTATTGCCGATGATATTGCCAATATGGATGTAACTAAATTGACAGACACGGAGAAAGAGTCGTTTATTAAAACACCAAGAAAATTCTTGCGCGAAAAATTCTTATAGCCTCTTGTTGATTCTATTACGGACAAAGATACTGGCGAATTAAGCGATGAACTTGCAAGTAAAGTAATGAGTTTGTTTGATACAGAAGGTGTTACAACAGACGAATTCAAGAAACGAGCAAAAACATATCTTGAAGGAATATTTGGAACAACAGAAGAAGGACAATAGGCAAGATATGATTATGAAGTGGCTATTGGTCTTGGTTTCTATAACGATCCAGAAAATAAAAGGGATTTCGAATATTATGTAAACCAAGAATTATAGGATGCACAAGAAATTATTAATGGAGTTAGAAAGAAACAGTTAAATGGTTTTGATGACTTTTACAGTCATGATATAAGTGAAAATTCCAAAAAAATTACAGAGAACATTGCGAAAAGAAAAGAATTAAACGATCAAATCAACGCTCTTGATGATACTGGCGGAACGGTTAATTATTAGAGAGCTGAAAAATTAAAACAACAATATAGGGCTTTGCAGGAAGAATACGATAAATTAATACAAAATAGTGTATATTATCATGAGCAACTTGATAATGCTAAAGAAGCAGTTCCAGATTATGCAGACCAAATAGAAAGTCTGAATGTTGATTAGATATCTGCTATTTCTAAAATGAAAGAGGCCGGAGAATTTGAGAACGGTCTTCCTGTAACATTTGAATAGTTTGTATCTTAGATTGACGAATTTATTAAGAAAACTTCAAACTTAGATAAACCAATAGACAATCTCAATACGCTCTTTAACAATGAAGAATACGCAAACAATGCAGAAAAATTTAAGACTGCACTCTCTTCTGCTAATTCTGCTCTTGAGTCGCTTCGTGAAAACGGCTCACTAACTGCTGATGAAATGGTAACACTTCAAGAGGCATTTCCAGATTTAAAAGAATTCACCGAAGAATCTATTTCTGACAAAGCGTTAAGCAATCTTTCGGAGTGGATTAAAAAAATCCGTTCTAATATGGACGGAATGTCTCCAGAAGGAATTGAGCAAACAAACACATATATTAAAAACCTTGTTGAATCTATGGGAGAATTGGCCGATTCTTCTGATGATGTAAAAGGTTTATTTATGGATATGTTTGCGCCAGAAAATATTAATAATCCAGAAGCGCAAAAAGAACGTGGTAGAATGTCTGCTCAATTTGACGAATAGGTAAAACAACTTCAATCTGATCTTTCCGAAAGAGGCGAAGAAATAGACTGGAATGTTGTTTATACAATGGTCGCAGATGATAGTTTCTCCGGAACTGCTGAAGCAATATTGGCAAAATACGATGGTTATAAAGTAGAATGGGAAATTATAGCAAATGCCACAAAAATAGAAAAAGAGCTTGAACATGTGGCTGGAAAACGTTCTGTAGAAGAAGCCAAATTATCTCGTAACGAAACAGCTGGTATTATTTCAAATTCTAAATCCTATGATAATATTATCAAACTTGATCGCGAGGATTATGATCTTAGAGAATAGGATGCTAATAATGCATTGACACATTGGAGAAAATTAGTTGAACAACGCGCTCCTGAAGCATAGATAAAAGAAGCCTTAGATGTATATAATGAGAAAAAAGCAGAATTATATAATTCAGAGGGAACACTTTATACAGACCTTGCAAAACAGACAGAAGCAGGCGTTGCTGAACTTGATGATTAGATTGCTCGTAATTCGAACGATATAACAAGATACGAATAGGAAGTAACTGAAAACCAGAAATATAGACAAAAGGTTTCTTAGAAAACAGCAGAAGAATTAAATAGACTTCATACAGAACAAGCTGCTAAATATGACGAAGAAGTCAGTTATTGGAAAGATATTGTTAATTATACAGGCGATACAGTAGAACAGTTTGGTGTGACAAGAAAATATGCTGCCGAAAAAATGAATGAAGCAAGCGCCAGTGCTGTTAACGAGCGCGAAGCCGCAGAACAATACACTCCTCAATAGAATGCATTAAACAACCTTCAAATGGCATACGAAGATACCGCAGATGCCATTGCTAGAAAGAACGAAGAAATAAGTTTAAAACAGGCCCAAGGTCTCAAAGCAAATGTAAAAGATTACAAAGAGCTTACAGCCCTTACAAAGAAGCAAATTAAAAACTTGCAAGATTAGAATGCTCAACTAAGAGATGGCCATAAGCTTACTGAAGCGGAACAAGAAACTCTCCGTTCTAACGAATCAACAATAAATGACCTCTACTCTTCTCTTCTGGATTATCAAGATACAGCCAAGAATCTTGCAGTATCAGACGCAATGCAACTTGCTTCTACAATTTCTACCGCAATGTCGGAAATGACATCTGAAACCGGACTGACAGCCGAAACAATGAGGCAAATCACAACCGGATTCAGCGAGCTTGGTTCTGCTGCTGACATCTCTTCTATCTTCTACTCTACCGCTGACGGCGTAAAAGTAGATATGATGGAACTTCAACGTCTCGCTGAAGAGCAAAATAAGATTGTCAATCAGAATTTCGCAGATGAAATGAGTGAAATCCAAGAAGCAATGGATCGTCTTGAACCTAATACGGATGCATTCCGTCAAGCATAGGACGAACTTGCCGATTTGCAACGTAGACAGGCACAATATCTTGCTACGTACAAAGAGCAAATGGAAGCGTTTACTCGCTTGTCTGCTATTGCTCGTGCCGACCAAACCAAAAACGAAGGTGCTGACTATGAAACCGCTCAAGGTTACATGAAGACAGCCAAGGAAATGTTTGATAAAGGACTTATTGGCACAGACGATTTCAAGACCAGAGCTGCATATCTTGACCCGTATGGACGGACTGATTGGAAGACATTTGAATAGAATTATAAGAAAGCCGAAAGATATTTCACCGATGATTCTACTGGCGTCAAGAATTTCTTGAACGACCTTAAATCCAAAGGTCTTGCAACATATGATAGTCTTACCGGATGGGCATTGGATTTTGCTGATACTTCCAAAGCTGCTCTTGAAATGGGCATGTCCGAAGAATTCTTTACAGATGTAATGACAAGACTTAATGACTTTGGATTTGATATTCAATACGTTGGTTCTTTGGAAGAAGCTTCTGTGAAGATGAAAGATTTAAAGAATCAGATTGCAGATGCAAGGTTGGAATACGCAGAGCTTGTTGAAATTGGCGCGGATCCTACTGTCCTTAGTGAAAAGCAGAAGCAAATCGATGCTCTTGAACAAAGCGTATCACATCTTGAACAGGCAACAAATAATTATGTCGAAGGTTCTTAGAAATCGTTTGAAGAAGGATTCAACAATCTTCCTGATGTTATTTCAAACTTGAAAGAGTCCTATGATAAATATATGGATTCCGGTGACTTTGATATTGCTGACAAATTCCGCAAAGAAATCGAACGCCTTGCAGAGAAATATGATGTCAAACTGAATGCTGACTTGAGTATTGATGAAGAATCGTGGAAGTCGTAGCTTGATGTTGTTAAAGGTGTAGAGTTTGGAGATGTTGACTTTAGCCGTAGAGGTAGAGTCAGTGGAAGAAAGATATAGGAATTCTGGCCAGAGTTTGATGGCGACTATGGAACGTTATATAGTCAAACAGCAACCAATGAGGCCGGAAATGTCGCAATTGTTGCTACTCCTATCCTTCCAAATGGCGAAGTTCTTAGTCAGAAAGATTTTGACGCCTATATGGATGAAGCTTTGGAGGGTAATCCAATAGAAGTTCCTATTGTAATGGCAAGGTTTACTGGAGAGAACGCTCAATAGCTTGCTGATCAGTATGCTGAGGTTGCTCATTTCCATGAATTGCTTGATAAAGATGCGGGTAATGGATATAGTGAAGCCATTGGTAAATATATTCATACTCTTAAACAGTTTAGCAGTGAAGAATTAGGAACAATAAAATTCGGTGATGGTGAGGTACAATTAGAAGGCGCCGAATAGGCTCTTGACGGAATCCTTAATGAACTTCAACTAGGACAAGAATATGGTGAAGCATTACTCCTTGTGCTTTCTCAAATTGGGCAAATTGACTATACTCCAGAAACTGAATATGGAAAACTCGACACGACACCGTCAGTTTCTAATCGGTTTATGAATACTGTTGAGAAGCAATCAAATGAGGCTATGCAACGTACAATCGGTAATTCATAGGCTAGTCAACAAGTTGCAGAACAAGAATAGCGTAGATTAGATATAGCCGAGAAAATAAAAGCTGCATATGAAGACGAAGACTCTAGTATTCATCAAGTTCTTGACACTCTTGAAGGTGCAGACAATAAGACATTAAGCGAGATAGCTTTTGGTGATCATGAAACCGCTACCGGTGAAGCTGGTAAAATTGAAACAGCAATTGATGGGCTTCTTAGTGAGTTTGGACTTGCACAAGAAGATGGAGAAATGTTAATTGCACTTCTTCAATTGTTGAACCAGACAGAAGTTGATATTGACACTGAAAGCAACATGGAACAAACGAATGAAGAACTTGAGCGTGGACGAGAAATTGTAAAGAGCTTGCAAGAATCCGGCGACATAAAACTTTCGTTTGATTTGGGCGACGAAACATCCGGTCTTGACAAAGAGACTTTGCAGCAAAGAAGATCGCAGTTGGTATAGGCAAAAGCATAGGTTACTCCTGGCTCTGAGGCAGAAAAAGCAATAGAATCGGAAATCGGAACTTATGATAGAGAAATCCATATAAAAACTATTATAGAAGGTAAAGACGAAGCAATTTCTGGATTAGAAGAACTTAAAACTTTAGCCAGAGAAAATGAAACAGAGCTTGCTAAATAGTTTGATATTAATATAAATACAGAAGAAGGAAAACAACAACTTGCGGATCTTAAACAATAGATTCTTGATATGGAAGACACACCAATTACTGTTTAGATAGATGCCAAACAGTTTGATAGTCTTGCTGGCACTATTGGGGATGCATTAACCAATCCAGAAATAACACTGCAAGGCAAAAATCAACCGGTAAAAGATGCAGCGGATGAGGCAGAGAAATATGCAGAAGACAAGAAGCCTGAAATGAATATTACGGCGAAGAATAATGAGGCAAAAACAAGTGCGGACGAGGCAGAAACTTATGCAAATAACAAGAAGCCACTTATGTAGATTCGTGCAGCTAATGGTAAGGCCCTTCAAATAGCGGATTCTACAGTTGCTCAAATTCAAGCAAGGAATCCAGTTATAAATATCGGAGCTAATACATCTGGTATTACAAATGCCCTTACCAATATAATGAATCGACAGTACAGTATTAGTGTTAACGCTAGAGTGAGCGGATTACCTCAAGGTTCTACGGCTTCCGGCACGTTCCGGGCTAAAGCATCTGGTACTACTTATAATGTAATGAATTATAAATCTATCGGGGCATATGCGAAAGGTACCAATGTATCACTAGATTAGGACGAGTATGCTTTAACGAACGAGGTAGGCCAGGAAAGCGTGGTATTTCTAATGCCACACTATATGGTGACATATAGATATTAATCTATTTAATTGCTGGGAACTCCTTAGAGTCTCATAAACCACAACGTAAGAATGAAATATATCTAAGCGTGATGGTATAAAAATTATGAGAATTGGACAATCAGCAGCCAAGCGGTGAACAGCCGAAGGTTCAACGATCAACCCTGATGAGTGTAAGGGTGTAGAACTGCAAGCGATTGGCAGTTCCAAATAATAGACATGTGAATATAAAATAGGAGGAAAACATTTAATATATGATTGATGAAAAACAATTCGTTAAAATTAAATGGGGAATGAAGCACAAAACATATTATGTTAACAATGGTTTTGAGTTTACAAAAACTGGTGATGAGTTCTTGGTACCATTAAATCAAACGCACGATGGATATGCTGGAGATGTGGTAGTACATTGTGATTTTTGTAAAGAGGAACGAGTAATTAAAAAAAGTAGATATGACGAATCAATAAAGAAATATGGAAAATACTACTGTTCTCACTGTTCACAACAGCATACGATTGAAGAACGAAGAAAAAGTCATTATAATCGTTGTCTGTAGTTTTGCAAAGAACATGGATACGTTCCTGTTACTCAAGAGAATGAAATTGAAACCGTAGAATCGAAATTTGAATATGTTTGTCCAGAACATGGATTGTAGACAGTTAAAGTAAAGGCTTTATTGACAAACAAACAATGTTATCGTTGTAGTAGACAGGTCGCATTAAAAAAGAAGTGGAGTCACGGTGCGGATGAAAGGCGAGAAGTATTATATGGGAAAATACTTAATGCTTGCAATGAAAAAGATTATAAACTGCTTACTTCTATAGATGAATTGGATAAAGGTTGGGATACTTATGTCAGATATATTTGTCCAAAACACGGTGAACACAAAATGAGTGTTAATAATCTTGTTAGTAACCATCGCGGATGCCCAGATTGTGCTGTCGAAGCCAAAAGGTTGCTTTTGCCATTGATTAAAAACGAAGAAGATATAAAAGATAAAAACGGATTTTTATTGCACCCAGATTTAGTAGAAAAAAGGGTTGCAGATTGTGGTGGTGTATTACTAAATAAAAACGAATATATTAATAATACAACCAAGAATTTAAAAATCTTATGTCCTCGTTGCGGGAATCCATTTACTACTTCTTTATAGAATTTTGTCCAACATGGCGGATAGGTGTGTTTAGATTGTTATAGAAAAGAAAGTATTGGAGAATTAAAAATTCGTTAGTATCTCGAAAAGCATAGTATTAATTTTGACCCAGAACATTGGTTTCCAGATTGCAGAGATATAAATCCTCTTCCATTTGACTTCTTCCTCGAAGAAAGAAATACAATAATTGAATTTGATGGTGAACAACATTTTAAAGATACTCATTATTTTAATAATACATCCTTGGGAAAAATATAGAAACATGATTTTATAAAGAATAAATATTGTGAAGAACATGGTATTTATTTAATACGTATTCCATATTGGGATATGAATAAAATTGATATTATACTTGACGAAAAATTAAATAATATTCACATGAAGATATGATCTGATCTCATGGGAAACCATGAGGGGTATTACTACCCTCTTTGGTGTAGCGAACCAAAGAAAACATAAATGAAGAAATGGCCGTTGGTTTACCCTGCCGGGTGGGCCTCATATGGAACACCTTAAAGCTGGAGATATTGTATTCAACGCACAGTAGACAAAGGACTTATTATCTAAGGGTAGAACACCAAGATATGCTCGTGCATTAGCCGGTGGAACTGTTGCTTTTAATGGAATGTCGGCGTATTCTTCAAGAAGTGGAATTTCTAACAACGGAGGAAATCAATTTGGTGGTGGTGCTGCTACTCCTAGTAGTGGTGGTGGCAAAGATGTAGGCAAAATTGCTCAAGATACCGGAAAGGAGGTAACTTCATCTGTAGACGATGCCGCGCAGAAATCAGAAGAAGCTATACAGAAAGCAATTGAAGCTTTTTAGAAGGCCACGAAGAATTGGTTCGACCAAGCAGAAATTGTTATGGAAAGAACGTCTCGTGAAATCGAGCATCTAATCTCTCGATCTGAGCTTGCAACGAGTACTAAAGACAAAAATAGTTATCTTGACCAAGCGTCACAGAAAGTCAGCCAACAAATTGAACAGAATAAACGAGCACAAAAAGTGTATACAACGCAGGCCGATGAGGTTCGTAAACAGGCTGTAACCGCCGGACTGGTAACTGATCAACAAGCAAATGATATCATTCGTATGATTCAATCAGGAACATTGGATGATGTTAAGATTGCAAGTTATGATGAAGGTGTACAAACATTTATTCAAAGCTATAAAGAGTGGTATGACAAAATCCTTGACTGTAAAGATGCTAATGTAGAACTTGAGAAATAGCTTAAAGAACTCGAAGACATGAGGCTTAGTAATATCCAATCAAAATGGGATGCCGAAATAGAACGCACCACCGCATATCAAAATTCTGCGAAAGCAATGCTTGAGTATTACCAGACTACAGGTGGAGAAAATGTTGATACTATTCGTGGATATTATAAACAGCAAGCAGATAGACAAAGAGAGATTATCAGAAGTCAAGAGAAAGCCGTCGAAGAATATGAAAAAGAACTTGAAAGAGCCGCGAAGATTTACGGCAAAGAATCTGAACAATATAAGCAAGCCGAGGCTGCTCTTGTTGGAATGAAGACGCAAGTAATAGAGAGCAAAACCGCTCTTTACGAATTAGAGAAAGCATCTAAAGATACCGCAACAGCCGTGCTTCAATCAACTCTTGAAAAGGCTGACAAAAAATATAATTCATTAGCAAGAATGTCCTCTGCGTCTCAGTCTGTTAGGGAAGCACAAGTTGCGTATTATACCGCATCTGGTGTACGTGCAAATAGTAGTTTGTTTAAAGATGCGTATAATTCCGAGCGCAAACGTCTCGAAGAACAAAAGAAATATTATACAGAATTACATGCTACATATGAACAATAGTTAAAGGATTTCAAGGGAGACAAGAATAGTTCTGACTACCATGACTTAAAAGCGGCAATGTACGAAGTTGAGGCAGATATCTGGAATACAGATGCTGCAATTGTAGAGATGGGCAATAAAATCCGCGAACTCGACATACTGGCAATTCAAGAAGTTATCAACAGAATCGGTGCGTTAGTTCAAAGACTCAAAGGAATTGGAAGTTTCCATGAAGCGTATGGGGTAAGAGCAAATGATGAGCGAAGCGACACCATGAAAGAAAATCTTGCTTATAGAAGACGCGCCGCTCAAGGACAGATTGACTCCAATAACCAGATGATCGAATAGATTGACAAGGCTATTAGAGCTAAAATCAACGAAGCTGAAGATATGGGATGGGAAGTTGGCTCAGAGAAATGGAATGAGGCAATGAACCAGATTGCTCAATGGGAACAGTAGATTGTTGATTTGTCAACCGCTAATCTCCAGTTAGCACAAGAAATCCGTAAGACAAGATGGGAGCCGTTCGAAAGAGTTCAGAGAATCGCAAGAGAAACAATTTCTGATTATGAACATCTCGCTTCTCTTATTGACGATGCAGAAATGTTCGACACGAAAGACCAGATTGAAATCACAGACGAGGGATATGCAAAACTCGCAATGTATGGATTGCAGATAGAAAAGAACAATACATATATTGCAAATGAACGCAAGGCTCTTGAGAAGCTTCATGAAGAATATAAGAATGGTGTTATCAATATGGCTCAGTATGAAGAGGAAACTCGTCAGCATATTGAATCCATATAGGATGCCGTGTCTGCAAATGAACAGTATAAAGAATCGATTATTAATGTATATAAGACCCAGATTACAAATGAGAATAAAGCACTGCAAGATTTGATATCGTTGCGCAAAGAGGCTTTAAGCAAAAAGAAAGCGTGAATCGTATTGCGCTTATCTATCTAATTGCTGGGACACCCTAAAACCACACTGCTACAACATAATGATGAAATATGCATAGGTGTGAATGCTTGAAAAGTGTGTGGATATGTGGACAATCAGCAGCGAAAATCCGAATAGGATAACGTTCAACGACTATTCCCTGTTGTGGGGAAGTAGAGTCACAAGCGATTGGTGACTCGAAATGGTAGACTAAACATATGTTTAGAAGATATAGTCTAGTCTCATGTGAAAGCATGAGCGTGGTTTATCCACGGCATGGTGTAGCGAACCATGTAAATATTTAACGATTACGATTATGACAAGACGATTAAGCAGAAAAATAAAGACCTTCAGCAACTTCGTGCTGAAGCAGCAGCATTGCAAGGCGTAATTTAATTGCGCATATCTATTTAATTGCTGGAAAGCCCTTAGAGATTTGTAAACTACAACGTAAGGATGAAATATGCCTAGCCGTGAAAGTTTGAAAATTACAAATATTGGGTAATTAGCAGGAAAGCTCCGAATAGGAGAATCTTCAACGACTATTATGTAGGATCGCAAGCGTTTGGCGATTCGAAAAGGTAGATTATTTGTCATATTAGAAAGGATTATTATGATTTTAGATAAAGAAGTAGTAATAAAATGGAACAATTATACTAAAAAATGGTATTAGGATAAAGGATATATTTTAACAAAACCAGGCGATGAATTTGTTGTTAATGTGTCTGATTTGCAATTAAAATCTACTGTCAAAATTTAGGTTAGTTGTGACTATTGTGGTAAACAAAAATCAGTCAAATATTCTGATTATAATCATTCGACACATAATGGAGAATAGAAATATGCATGTGCAGATTGTGCAAGAATTAAACTAGATGAATTGTATGGCGATTCGCGTCGTTTAGAGATGTTCAATACATTGAGTGATAAGATAAAATCATTTGGATACACTCCTGTTTCTGACGTTAATGATTATAAAAATGCGAAGTCAAAGATACGTTATATTTGTCCAATACATGGAGAAAAAACAACAACATATTCCGGTATGGTTTTAAAGAATTGTGGATGTCAAGAGTGTGGATATATAAAGACAAAAGAAAAATTAAAACTACCAATTGACGAGGTAAAACGAATTGTTGAATCGAAAAATAATAATATCTTATTAAACAAAGAAGATTATTTAAATGCTTCTACTAACAACTTAAAAGTAATTTGCGGATGTTGTGGCGAAGAATTTACGACAAGTTTAAGTTCGATTTTAACAAGTAACGGAATGTGTTCTAAGTGTGGTCATGAATACGAAGGAAGAATACAAAGACTCTCTCCAGAGGAGGTAGAGAGAAGGATTAATTCTATTAATGGTAATGTGTTATTAAATAAAGAAGAATATCTAAACTCTCATTTTACGAATTTAAAAATTAGATGTAGTTGTGGAGAACCGTTTATAACAAGCCTATAGAATTACGAACATAATAATGTCACAAGGTGCCAAAAATGTTCATAGAGAGAAAGTAAAGGTGAATTGCTTGTCAAGGAAATATTAAGCAAGTACTGTATCAATTTTATTACAGAATATAAATATGATGATTGTAAAGATAAGCGTCCTCTCCCATTTGATTTTTATTGTGTGGATTATGATTGTTTGATTGAATTTGATGGTCAACAGCATTATTATCAGGTTTATGATGAAGAATCTTTTAAAAGAACACAATATCACGACTAGATAAAAACAGCATATTGTATTTCAAACAACATTCCATTATTACGAATACCTTATTTCGAGGCTAGTATGGCCGAAGAGAAAATAATAGAATTTTTAAAATTAAAATAATATATGACAAATAAAGATATAGTCTCATCTCATATGAAAGTATGAGCGGTTATTACCGGCATGGCGTAGCGAACCATGCAAAGATCAATGAGGTGATGCTGCAACAAAAGCTCGTTTGGCTCGTATCAATGCTGAAATTCAAGAAAAGCAATCCGATCTTGACGATACAAGATTCCAGCATAGTATTGATATGCAATCCGAGGGATATGACCGTTTGAGCAAAGATTCTCAGAAAGCATTAGAGGATACAATAAAAGCAATCGAAGGAAGTGCTATAGAGCAAGAAAAAATCGTTTCTCTCATGCTCAATCGACTTGAATAGAATTACGACAAAGCATATGGAGCAGTTCAAGAAAAAGTAAAACAAACCGGAACTGTTGTTGGCAATGTTGCTAAACAAGAAATTGCTGATATGGAAGGTACTCTCCGTCCGCTCTAGGCATGGGCAGACCAAGTTAAAGCAAATGAGGGAGTTCTTTCTGAATTCCAAGGGCATTACGAAACTGTTGCATAGAATATTGAGACGGCAACCATTAGATGGACAACTGCCGCAACTACTAGGATTCAAGAAGCCGTTGGTATGTGGAGTCAAGAATTAGATACGTTTAAATCTAAATACGACGCAATGATGAACAACGTTAACCCTAATGGTAAGGTTAACACAAGTATAACAAGTTCCAAGAAAGTATCAACATCTAAAAAAGATTTAACTGAGGATTAGAAGAATAATATCCTTGACAAGATGATTAAGTATATCAATACTCGTGCTTGGTCAACAGAAGAAGATGTTAATAGCGACAAACGTAAGAATGATAAACTGTGGCAATACATAAATAAAATTACTGGTAGAAATATTTCTGACAGAGACATGATTCATCTTGCCAATTATTTGAAGAATGACCTTGGATACGAGTTTAGTTTTGAAGTCCCTTGGGAAGGTGATAAAAATGTACTTGATCGTCCAGATTTAACAACTGCGATGAGAAACGAAATACTGAACGTATTGAAAAACAAATCTGGATTAGAAGCAAGAATTAATGCTACGGCTGGACCAGGTGTTGTGGCTGTAATTGCTCCATCAAGTGATAAGCATGTTGAATATATTGACAAGACCAAAGATACTCCTGTTTCGTTGGCAAATGCAAGTTCTAATAAAACATCAACCGCAACTCCAGTGTCATAGTTACCAAAACCAGATGCTCCGTTGAGCGAATAGGTAAAAGAAGCACTTGGGAAAACTCCAACCAATGCAGATCTTGTAGCCTATGGCATTAGATATGGAATATTACCGGCTGGCACAAAGACAAGCACTAAATTAAAAGATGATTAGAAAGAAAAAATATATAAGAAAATACTTGAAGCTTTTAAAGGAGATATAAAAGGTTACGCTAAAGGTACAACCAGTATCCCATACACTGGATCTCATTGGACTCACTCCGGCGAACTTCTTGTCCGTAAGGATGGTGCTTATCTCACACCACTGTCGAAGGGCGATGGAGTAATCCCGGCGAATCTCACTGAGAATCTTATGAAATGGGGTGCTATTGACCCAAGTTCATTCTTAATGAATATGAACAAAGTTCCGACAGCAAACACAACACAGAATGTTACATATAATAACTCTTATGATTCTCTTCTCACAGTTAACGGCAATGTAGATAAAGACGCACTGCCAGAACTTAAAGAGATTCTCAAGCAAGCGTGTGAATATACAAACAAATTCAACGCTCGTGAAGCACGTAAACTTGGTAGGAAATAATAACATGGGGGATGGGCGTCACTGCCCATCTCCTATTTTAATGAATTAAAAGGAGACATGATTATGAATAAGATATTTAATACACTTGAAGTACTCAATATTGTAGGTTTTAATAATCAGCTTACCGAAGAGAAAAATGCAGCCATGGGAATTAAGATTCGTTGGGCGCTGAAAAATGCACTCAAAACATTGATTCCAGATGCACAGCAGTTCGAAGAATTCCGTGAAGCTGAATTGCAGAAAATTCGTGATGAATTCTTTAATGATGAAAAATCTGAGGAAGTATCAAGACCGCAACTCAATGATGCCGGAGAGCCAGTTCTTGACGAAGAAGGCAATGAAGTACAAGAAACTGTTCGTCAGATTAAAAAAGAATTCATTGATGATTATCAAATTACAATCTCCAAGCTTCAGCAAGAACTTGATGACATCTTGAAAGAAAAACATGAGTACGAATACAAGGGTGTTGATATTAATGCTCTTGTAGAAACATTACCTGATGACACTGCTCTTACATTTGAGGATGTGAATATGTTGGATCTTATCCTCGGTGAGTGAGGTGAGGAAGTATGAAGAAAAAATGGTCTACTAGCAAGATTGTGTTGCTGGTTGTTTTTATTTTATGTATCGAGATTGTAATCTTTAGTGAAGTAATGATGAACAAATTTGGCGATCTATCCGCTATGTATGCACTTATAGGTGTACCAGTATCATTAGTGCCAATCTGTTTGGGATATTTTAACAAAAGCAAGGCTCAAAATACGGTTGGCGGCATTACATACGACATGGCAATGTTAGAAAGACAGCAATAGTTTACGATGAATAATGACGAGCCAGTTGGCTAAACGGAGGAATTGTTATGGGTACGATTTTACATGGTATTAAAAATTTTCTGCAACTTATTAATGACAACTGGCCATTAATCATTGCTATTCTTGGTTTGGCATTTGGTCTGTTTAAGAAGATCTATGGCTTCTTCACTAAGTCTGAAGAAGAACGTATTGCAATCGCTAAAGAGCAGATTCGTTCGACGATTCTCAAGATGATTACCGATGCCGAAGAAGAATATGCTGATTATGTAAAAGCCGGAGAAATTAAACGTTCTCAGGTTATCCAAAAGATTTATAATGATTTTCCGATTCTTGCTCGTGTGCAAGACCAGATGGAACTCGTTGCATGGATTGACGAGCAGATTGATAATGCTCTGAAAGTCCTGCGTAAAATAATCGAGGAAAACAAAATTATAGAATGAGTAGCGTATAGTGCTACTCCCTACGAAAGGGGTGAGAACAATGGCTGATTACAAAATTATTGACATTAGCGCGTGGAACGCAAATGTTCCATACGCACAACTCAAGTAGTATGGATTAAAAGGAGCAATAATTAGAATTACCGAAAAAGGCAATAAGGTTGATTCAAAATTTGAAACCCATTGGAATGGTTGTACTGACAATGGACTTGTCTGCGGAGTGTATAAGTATAGTTATGCAAAGACCGAAGCAGAAATCAAGAAAGAAGCAACTGAAGTATTGAAAGCGCTAAATCACCGCAAATGTCCTTTAGGTGTCTGGCTTGATGTGGAGGACTCAAGTCAGATATATCTGCCGAAGGAACAACTCAAAAGGATGATTCATGCTTTTGCGGACATCATTACTTCTGCCGGATACCATTTTGGAATTTATACCGGCAAGTGGGTTCATAGTCAAATTGGTGGAAAAGAAATGGGTTTCGACTATTGGATCGCAGCTTATCCGAACAATGACACTGGAGTGATAATTGAGAGAATTCGTCCTAATATTGGCGAAGTTGGTTGGCAATATAGTGCTTAGTTTAAACTTAATGGCGGTAATACTGACATCAGTACGTTTGACAAATAGTATATTGATAAGTTGGTTAATGGTGTTACCGGACATACATCTTCTGGTAGCACTGCTTCTCAGGAGGTGAATAAGATGGCAACGGTAAGTAAGGTTGAGAAGGCTGTATCTTGGATGGAGAATGTCGCCAGAGACAACAGCCACGGTTATGATTAGACGTATAGGTGGAATGAAAAAGGCGATTATGATTGCTCCAGTTTGACAATTTCTGCATTTGAGCAAGCCGGAATTCCGGTAAAAACTAATGGCGCTACATACACCGGAAATATGTATGGCGTGTTTACAAAGTGTGGATTTAAAGACGTAACTAAGACAGTAAATCTTGCAACTGGCACTGGACTTATGCGTGGAGATGTGCTGTTAAATACTGTCCATCATGTTGCTATGTACTGTGGTAATGGAATGGAAGTCGAAGCCAGTATCAACGAGAAAGGCGGTGCTCATGGAGGATAGCCCGGAGACCAAACTGGACGAGAAATTCTCATTCGTGCATACCGGAATTATCCGTGGAACTATGTATTGCGCTATCCGTAGAATGAAACAACTACTACTGCTACTACTCCTACTACTAAGGTATACTCAACCGTCAAAAAAGGTTCTATGGGTGCATTAGTTATGGAACTGCAATCCAAGCTGAGAGTTCTTGGTTACAACATTGAGGCTGACGGTGATTTTGGATCAAAAACAAATGTAGCGGTTGTAAATTTCCAAAAGAAATATGACTTAGTACCTGATGGAATTGTTGGACCACTGACATGGAATAAGCTGAATGAGCTTGTAGAATCCGCAAAAACACCTTCTTCCACGCTCAATAAAACTCCTAAATATACCGGCAAAGTTACCGTCAATCAGCTTAATGTCCGTACTGGCCCAGGTACTTCTTATTCCCAGTTAGTGGCATATCCGATTTTGAATAAAGACAATCTTATTGATGTATGTGACGAAGCTACTGCCGCGAATGGGGGCAAGTGGTACTATGTCAGAATTGCCGGAAAATACTATGGTTATGTAAGCGCGTCTTACGTAGTGAGAGCGTGATGACCATGGGCGAGATATAGGCAGTTTTGGAGAGTCCAAATAAGGCAGGAATATTTTTAACGGTTATTGCCGCCATTGTGGCTGTATAGTTTATTGTCAAACTCATAGATTGGTTTAGGGATCGTTACGGGTTTGAAACCAAAAACTCAAGACGAGAAAAAGAATAGACAGAAGCTGTGAATACATTAAAGGCTGAAGTCACATAGATAAAGAAAGATTAGTCTGAAATTATCAATGCGGTTTCTTGTCTAACAGACACAGTTAATGAAATGAAAAAGATTTCGGACAAGAATGAGGCGGCGAGACTCAAGGACAGGATCTCGCAAGGGTATCGCTATTTTAGTGAGCGAGGAGAATGGACCTCTATGGATAAAGAATCTATGAAGGATTTAATAGATGCTTATAGTCAATTTAGCTAGAATTCATTCGTCCACTCGGTTGTGGAAATTGAGATGGAAAAATGGAAAGTCATAGATGATTGAATTTGATTATTAAGGGCGGGTTCTTACTCGCCCTATTTAAAAAAAGAAAGGAGGAAGGTTGATGTACGGTAATTATTTTTATTACAACGGTCAGACATCGGAAGATTATGACTTAATGATTGGTGGATACAGTCTTGATTCAGATGTGCCGTTAGGAATGAGCCGAGAGATTCTGCGTGGAACAATGAACCGTTATAGGATTATTCCAAACCATATGGGAACTGCTTACCAAGAACCGCTTGTATTTACAATATCTATGGTTAAGAACCAGTGCTCAAGTTCAGATGAGTATATATTTACTGAGGATGAAGTTGATGCTATTGTTTCATGGCTTACTGAGCCACAGTATCCAACGTTATTTCATATGTATGATGATGAGCCGGATGTATATAAAAAATATGATTACTTCGGGCTTTTTTCCGACGTTTAGACAATTACAAATAATGAAGAAGTTATTGGTTTTACAATGACATTTACGACGAATGCTCCGTATGCATGGGGACCAGAAAAAGTTTATCACTACTCTTCTGACTCTACTGGTTTTACTACATTGCCAATAACTGTAGAAACAAGCGAACGTAACTCTCCCATCTGGCCTGTGATTACAATTACTCCAAATATTAATGCAGATACGGTTGGTACTAGAGTTCCAATTATTATTCGCAATTCGGCAGATAATAATCGTCAGATGGAATTTGCTTTAACAAAACTTCGTCATACTATTGATTGCCAGAAAGCCATGATTAGTGGTCCAAATGGTCTTGTACATTTTGATGACCTTGGGATTACTGATGTTGGCGAAATTTACTGGCTTAGATTATATAATGGCAACAACAATCTTGAAATATCCGGTGAAGCAGAAATTACGATTAAGTTTAGAGAACCGAGGAAGGTGGGTGCTTACTAATGGAAGGAACCTATGATATCTTTGGTAATCTTGATCCGTATACTATATATCTGGCAAGACCCGGACAAAGAATAATTAATGGATTACATGGTATTGAAGAAGATACATGTCATTTGACTAAGAATTTTAATAATACATCCGTACTGGAGTTTACTATAGATAGAGACATAAATGGCGAGATTAATCCCATTTATGAACTGGTTCAACAACATTATGAATTATACATTCCTCACAATGGTTGGTTCAAGATTAATGAAGAACCATTGATTGATAATGATGGCAACATTGAAACAAAGCAGGTTCGTGCCGAATCTCTTGAAATTGAATTGTAGCAATACGACATTATGGATTTTGAAATCAATACCGCAAGCGAGTCTTCCAGAGAAATGATGGCGGTTGATAATGTCTATGATTACAATGATTATTATATGTTTCATGACAATGTCTAGTTTTATAGAGATACGACAAAGCTTCAGGAATTGTCTGACATTTTTCAGGGATATACGCTTTCCGCTTTTGAAAGTTACTTGTACGATTATCCAGACATACTGCGTTCTTGGCGTGTGACTATAGAAAAAGAAGCACTTGAATCTGCGATGCATGACGCCGTTGACGAATATAACTAGAATGGCAAAACCGCAAAGGCAAGTGCTCTTGAATCTCTTATTGGGGAAATAGACCCGGAAACTATGACAAAAAAGGAGTTAATGAATTTTGTCAAACTATATCCAGAAGTATTGAAATATGTCCATGTAAATGTGGAGCAAGCATACGACCCAGAAGACCCTTCTTCTCCGTGGTACTCATTTAAAGAAATCATTGACCTTGAAATTTAGCGTGAAGATGAATTATCTCTGATGACAATACTACTCAAAGAACATGGTTGGAAGGTTGGATATATAGATAAATCAACTCGTGTTGTCGGAAGTGATTCATATACTCTTGCCGAAGAAACTGGATAGTTTAATATTGATGCACAAGATATATATAGCTTTATTACACAGGATCTCGCTAATTATTATCAATGTATGTTCTTGTTTGACACGGAAACATACACTGTTAACATATACAGAATTGAAAGCCTGAACCTAGACACAAATATATATTTGAGTTTTCATAATATTCAGAATTCAATTTCAAGGAGTTCCGACAAGCCAATATACACGGTATTTAATGTTAAAGGCGGAGACAATCTTTATATAACTGAGGCAAACTTTGGCGAGTCTTGGATTGAAGATATCTCCTACTTTTTGAATACAGACCATTTTTCGCAAGAGTTTATAGATAAATATAATTACTGGAAACAATACAGAGATGACCCAGAACTTGGTTAGGACAATAAATCTTGGCGAACAATATATATGAATTTATCTGTATAGCGAAGACTTGCGGAAGAAAAAGCTGATGAGTTATATAGCCGTGTTCCTGTTGCTATATCAAATACATACCAATACTCGACTATGTCTGACAATGAGTTGACTGAGGAATATAAAAGATATGAGGCAATCCTGAAAGGGTATGAAGATTTATATGTGGATGAGAATGGCAACTTTATTGGACTAGAAGAACTTGCTGCATAGTATCCTCGTGAGTACTCTGATTATATCATGATTCGTGATTAGATTCTTGGTACTGAAGAAAATCCTGGCAATATTTTGATAGCAATTAAAAACCGTCAAGTTGAACTAGCTACAGACACAAGAGAATACCTAGATGGTTGGGAATATGACTTTGCAACATATGGCAAATCTTACGGTGTTGACGAGTTAAAAAACAAGATTGTTTCATTAAAAAACAACCTTGACACTCTTGCAAAACGTGGGCATAATCATAGACCAGCCGAAGAAGGAGATACTTACGCATGGAAAGAATGGAATCAGTATCAGAAGTATGCAACATCTCTAGAGCAAGCAGAAATAGCATTAAATGAACGACAAGCCGAATATGATGCTGCATATTCAGACATGATAGCAAGAAACAGAGAAATGCTGAATATAAAGAAGGATTGTGATATTAAGAATCAAAGATTTGATTTTACGGAAGACGAACTGTGGCTGTTAGATAAATATCGTATTCACACTGACTATACAAATGAGAATATATTTTTTACCACAACCGACAATGCAAAAGACAGAGTCCTTAAAGCGTATGAATTAATGCTTGACGCATAGGAGATTTTGTCCGCAGAAGCACAGCCTCAGTGGACATTCCAGACGACTCAGGACAACTTTTTGCTTATGCCAGAATTTAAAAACTGGCATGGTCAATTGGAACTTGGCAGTTTTATTCGTGTAGAATTTAGAGAAGGCTATCAAGTAAAGCTTCGTGTTATTAGTATTGGCTTTAATCCATTTTTGACCGAGCCTACGATTGACCTTGAATTCAGTAATATGGTACAGTATGCGGCAAAACGAAATGACTTTATGTCGCTGCTGCAAAATGGTAGAGGTTCGTCAAAGAATCAAATCTCCTACTCTCTATCGTCCACAAGCGGTTCAAGTGCTGACATCAACATTGATTCTACGTTCCTGCTCAAGCTTGTTAATAGTGGTGTGTTTAGTTCCTATATGAGTGCCTATGCTTCTGATATTACCGGAGAAATTGGCGCAAATATTGGTAGTATTATAAACGGAGACCTTGCCAACGCAACAATTCATGTCGGTAATATTATTGGCGAAGAAGCAGAATTTGATGAGTTGTTTGCTAAATATATAGATGCAAATTATATAGTTACTGAAGTACTTCATGCTGATAAGGCAGATATAACCTCGTTAACCGCTGAGATTATTCGTGTTGGTACTGACAGTATCACAGAAATTACCGGAGATTATATCAGTACAGCGACAATTAATGCGACTTAGATTACTGGCGAAAAAGGTGACTTTGAAGAACTGACGGCTGGTATTATTAACTCAGATACTATTAATTCGTTGGAAATTAATGCGCAGTAGCTGAATGCAAATGCTGCTAGTATTGGTTCACTTCTTGCATAGTATATCGATGCAACAGACATCTCTACCGAGACGTTGGAAGCTAGACTTGCTGAAATTGATTTGTTAAAAGCTGATAGTGCATTAATTGGTTCCGCATTTATCACGAGCTTAAATAGTGTTACATCTACTAGTGTTACTTCTATTGTTAATGAACAATATGTTTCGGATATAGTTGCAAATAATATCACTGTTAATCAACTTAAATCCTCGGATTTAATCCTTTCTGATTCTATGAGCATCGTGTCGGAAAATGGTGGGCTAGTTATGAATGGTACTGCTATATAGATATATGGCGAAAATGAAGATGGTGAAAAATACGTTGGAATTCAATTGGGATACGACACAAGTGATACTCCAAGTTTGATATTAAGGAATGGCGCCGGTATAGGAAACGAAGATGGAACTATAATGATTACTCCAGCAGGAATCACAGAAAATGCCGTTTCCGAGGGATTGATTAAAAATGACATGATTGGCAAAGGTACTATCAATGCAGATAGACTTAGTTTTGAGGTAATGAAAAAAGACGATACTATAACAATATCATAGATTTATGATGGTCATGGCGATAAATGGGGTGTTCAGTATACAAACTTTATAGAAAACACGAATAATAAATTAACAGAATTATCTAATAATCTTGAAGACATGGCAAATTATACGGTTCGTATTGAAGCACCAAACGGATTGAATGTGTATGGTGGATCAATAGAACTAATTGCCTATGTATACAGAAATGGTGTTGATGTAACTGAACAATTTACATCCGAGTGTTTTGTATGGACGAGACATTCTCAAAATACGTCTGACGACGAAGCATGGAATGCACTTCATACCAATGGTTCAAGGAGGCTGACAGTAACTGGTGCGGATGTTGATGTATCTACAACATTTGAATGCTGCTTCAGCTATGATTATAGCATCGTAATAGACCTTGCACCAAGTTTGACAGTTACTGCCGGTACTGTTGTAAATCTTGAAGTGGCTGCGGTTGGAACGACGAGCTATAGATGGCAATATAGTAACAATGGTTCGTCATGGAATGATTTTTCAAATAATACTTCGACTTATTCGTTCGTAGCTACCAAAGATATGGACGGAAGAATGTATAGATGTTATTTAAGTAATGGATATATAACGCTTTCAAGTAAAATAATGACATTGCATGTTGAAGAACAAGAACAAGGATAAGGGGGTGTAGCATGCCTGCATTTAAAAGTTTCGGAAGCGTAACCGTTGTTGACCAGATGGACTTGGGTAATATCCAAAGTTATCTGACAAGCAACTAGGCAACAAATATTATTTATAATCCAAATACAGGGGTTTACACCCCAGACTGGAGTCAAACAAATCTAATAATCACTCCGGTTATAAATTTTAACGGAAATGCAATACAGCCAAATGCTAGTGGAGTTACAATTACTTATTCAAGAAGAGATGGGTCTGGGCAAGTTACTTCTCTAACAGCCGGAGAAACGGTGGCAAATGGTGTTCTTACGGTTTCACAGAATAAGCTTGCTCAGTCTCCTACTGGAATTATCACATATATCTGTGATATCAGTTATCAAGATACAAATTACAGTGTTCCGGTTTCTACTCAAAATACGATTACATTTTCTTTGATATCAAGTGGTTCAGAAGTTGCTTACGCATATATATTGGGTGAATCCACATTCTTATATAATGCACAGAGAAACTTGGTTGGTGCAAACAAAATAACATTATCTGCTGATATCAGTAGCAACGTTGCTGTTAACAAATGGCAATATTGGAGTGAAAGTACTGGAGAAAATGGTGCATACGTAGATTTTCCAACAACATATAATCAGCAAATCAATACTACAAGTTTGGATGTTTATGCGACAGAAGAAAATATTTGGAACAACGGCAGAATAGCTACGATTAAGTTAACAACAACTGATTAGAATGTGTATGACATTCACTAGATTATAAAAATCTGGGACGGTGCTGCTGGCAGTGATACTCTGTCAATTGTTCTTAGCAATCAATCTCATTATGTTCCGTGCGACAGCGAGGGCAATGTTGTACAGAATGGTTTTAACGGCGCTTCTACATAGGTGTTTATTTATGAAGGTGGTGAGGACGTTACTGACGAATGGACAATCCAGCCTTCGTATGACAACACAACAATAGGCGGTTCGTGGGATTCCGCAAATCACATATTTACGCCGGATGTTTTGTCTGCCGATGTTGCGTATGTTGATTTTAACTGCACAAAAGTTGCGGCGAAATTGACGGCTCGTTATACAATTACAAAAACAAAGGTTGGTAAAGATGGTACTCCTGCAACTTTCCATGAACTAGTCCCTAATGTATATGCAATTAATCTGGATGTAAATGGTATATTTTCGCCTCAAAACGTAACCTTTACTTCTTATAAGGTTGAAGGTGATACAAAAGATTATTATGGAGCAAGATTTGTTATTGCGGAAACGACAGATGGAACTACATATATAGATAAAGACTTGTCTAGTATGACTAATAATTTGTCGGCTAGTATTCTTACATATCCTCCATCTTCCACTGCTGTTAAAGCAATTAGATGTAGGATTTATGAGTCCGGTACTAACATCATGCTTGATGAGCAAACTGTTGTTGTAACAAGAGATGGTGAAACTGGCATTGATGGCATTTCTGCCGGATTGTCAAATTATCAAGATGTTATTCCTTGTAATGAAAATGGGTACGCAATTGGACCACGAGATTTTGCCATTCCGTACTATGCATATGCCGGAGTAACAAGATTGCAAGTTGACGCAGCTATTGCTTCTACTCTTCCAAGTGGTCTCAGACAAAAATCAAACAGAAGTGGCACACCAGATACTTCCAGTGGTTAGGGAACTGATGGATTGTTGGTGCTGACTGTAGATAACAATGGAACACTTGGTGGTTCTTCTACTCTTACCGGAGAAGTAACAATTCGTCTAACGGTTACATTCAATGGCGAACAACATGTTACCGACAAGGTATATAGATGGACAAAGAACATTAAAGCAAGAGACGGAGAAAACGTACAGTTCTTGCAAATATATTCAAATGACGGCGGTATCATCCGCAATTCTAGTGGCTCGACCACATTATTGACAAGATATATGGACGGTGCTCATGAAGTGGATTCAAGTCTTGTTCAATACCAGTGGTACAAAGTACAAAGCGGTCAGGACGTAACTCTCTATGGTCAAACATTACCATCACTGGTTGTACGTGCCGAGGATGTTACTGACTATGCAATTTTTAAAGTAGTCGCATTGTATAACAACAATCCGGCTTGTGAAGCTTACTTTGGTGTAGACGATGTATCCGACCCAGTTGTTGTTACAACAATGGCAACAGTTCGTGAGTTTATTGATGGCGAAGGAATAGGCGCTGTGTTTACAAGGATTCATAGAAACGGCACAGAATTAGATCCGCTTAAATCTACAGTATTCTCTGTTAATCATCCGGCAATTGAAAGAACTGGAGATTACTGGTATTTCTTGGATGAAAATGCCGAAGGTCCAAATGGAGCAAAAGGAAAAGTCCAGTTGAAGCAATTTGATGGTGTCCAATGGAATAATGTCGATGAAAATTATATATATACATACAATTATTATAGAATGGATAAAAATGGAATGATGTTAGATAAGGCAAGACCATATCTATCAGACAGATGTATATTGATAAAACCTTCTATAATAGGCAAAACTGGTGAAACAATGCAATTCATATGCGAAGTAGAAGAATGATGGAGGTGAGGTCAAATGATTGGTATGGGAACTATTTCTGTTTCCAATATTAAAAACGGTAAAGACGGTGCTACTGGCATGGGAATTGAATCAACATATGTTCAATATTGCTACGGTGCTTCTGGGACTAATCCTCCTGGTGAATATTTGGTTGACGAAAATGGGAACTACTTGGTAGATCAAAATGGTAATTATTTTACAAACGGTCAATGGCGTTCAGAAGTTCCAAAAGAAGTTCCGGGACTATTCTTGTGGTCGAAAACAGTAACTGTTTATGAAGATGGAACTGAATCCGTTATGTATTCTCTAGGAAAAGAAGGTACCGGAATTATTTCAGAGAAAAGATTGTACTATCTCTCTTCTTCTATGGATGGTTTATAGGATGGATTCTGGACAGAAGAACAACCATATCCTATCCCAGATGGTTACTATCTATGGGGTAGATATGAGTTTATTATGTCGGATGGTTCTGTTAAGTATACAAATCCAATATATGAGAAGACCTTGAGTGGCGTAATATCTGAAGTTGATAATGCTAATTTGCAAATTAGAAACTAGGTGTGGAAAACAGATATAACAAATATGATTGGTGAATGGGATACTACCAATAAGGTTACTACTAGAATTACAAGTTCTGTAATGGACATCGAAGGTATATGGACTAGTATAACGGATGAGAATAGTGAAACTGTTACAAAAGCAGATGGCACAACTGTCACAACAATAGCTTCAAAATTAAATGAAGTTAAAAGTACAGCAGATGGTAACTAGACGACAATATCTCATGATATTCTTGGGACTGATGGAAATAAAACATCTTTAAAATCCGTGGCAGAATAGACCGCAGATCATCTGTCATGGATTGTTGATTCTGGTACTTCTAGGAGTGATTTCACACTTACCAGTGAAGCTGCGACATTAGTAGCAAATTATATTAATCTAAACGGTTTGGTAACGTTTAACGGTTTGGACGATGGAACAAAGGCTATGGCACAACTTGCTACAGATTGGACTGAAGTTAATGTAGACCCAACTGTAACAACAATTAATGGCGGGTTTATACGTTCACACACAATTGTTGCAGAGCATCTTAATACAAATGCGATTAAGTCTTTTGGTAAATATAATGCACAAACCGGCAAATATAAAGATGGATATGACAGAGATCCGAACTCTACATACTCAACCACTGGTTCATTCTTCGACATGGAGAACGGCAATATTTTTACGCCTAGTTTTTCTATTATCAACACAATACCTACCGGAGAAACATTAACGGAAGGTGGATATTTCAAAGGTAATGTTACGGCATCTAGCGGTTATATTGGCGGTTGGACTATTGAAGACGGTATTTTATATTATGGCGGAAAGACGCCTAGTAGTACTTCTATAATATTAAAACCTGGCGGTATTGAATCCAATGTAAATATTGGTGGGTCGAATCCAAAAAACAAAGCCGATGTGAAAAAGAATTGGACATTAACAATCAAAGATGATTTCGGTGTAACAACTGACGGCTATATGTATGCAACGAATGCAAATATTTCCGGCACAATTACTGCTACTTCTGGAACTATTGGTGGAATTACAATTGATAGTAATTACGGAATTTATACAAACGGCAAAACAGCTGCCGATTCAACAAAAGAAGGGTTTTTAATATAGAATACTGGTAATGGAGCATTGTACTTTGGGCCATATGATTCTACAAATGAATGTACCGTTTTCTAGGTTAATCAAAACGGATATCTTAAAACAACACACATTGATGCTTATGGAGGCACGATTAGTGGGTGGGATTTTGATAGTAGTATGATGTATTATGGAAATGCTACTCCTTCGACTTATTCTATTATTCTTGCTCCAAAGGGATTAAATACTACAATGGATTTTTATGATGGCGACAACGAAAGAACTGGTCAATATACAAAGAACTGGGCTATGACAGTTGGAGATGGATTTGGAGTAACAACATTTGGTGAAGTATTCTGCTCTAATGCTCATGTAAGCGGAGAAATATATGCAACTGCCGGAGAAATTGGTGGTTGTGTAATTGAGGGTGGAATACTTCAAGTTGACGGTGCAGAAATTACAAATATAAACGCAAGCTATATCACAAGCGGACAATTGTCAGTTGATTATATAGATTTTACAAACCTTCAAAATCTCGATTCCCTTTCTCATTTAATTGCTGATTATTTAGAGCTTGGTGAAAATTCAGGTTTTAAGCTTGAATATGATGAAGATTCTGGTGATGCGTGGATATGCTATGGGAAAGATTCTCTTCTTAGCTAGTTAGAAGGATTTTATCTAGGATCAGACGGCATATCTATTGGTGCGGATAACCCGTTTGTTTATTCAGTAGAAAATGAAATGCTATCTATTGAAGGCGATATTACGGCTACATCTGGAAGTATTGGGGGATGGACTATTCAAGATGGTTATTTGCAGAATGATGACGGAAGTATAATACTTTCTCCAAGTCCGCTTAGTAGTAGTGAAAATGTTGGCAATTTATATGCTAAATTTGACAAATTAGAAATAATGCAAGGCGGAAATATTATTGCTGGGGATTAGATTTCATTAAATGCATGGCTAAGTTCATCTTCAACAACCCAAGTAAACGTAGCAAGAGTAACAAGTCCTAATAACTTAGAGGTTGGTATTGCAGGCCGACAGAACACTTGGTTACAAATAGGAACAGAAAATACTGCTTGTTTTGCAATGTCAGCAGTGACTTCGAGAAAAATATATGTAAGACTAGGTGACGATAACGGCAATTATGAATGGTATGATTTAAAAGAATGTCTTGATGCTGCACTAGAAGGTGGCGGTGGAACTACATACACCGCAGGTGATGGTATTGTTATTGATGATGATGAAATATCTATTTATGACTCATATTTTGGTAGTATGGCTTGGAAATCAGCGTCGGATTATTCACCTAAAGGTCACACACATAGTCAATATATAGAATCTGGTGATGCAGTTCTTGGAAGCAGTATAAAAGCTACAAGTGGTATATATATGGAAAATAAGACACACTCGATGACGACGAGTGCTACTTGGGTAGCATGTAATGACAATGCGCCTAGTGGTATGACGACTAATGCTTATAGATTATATATTGTGAGTAGTTCATCAAAAAGATATAAGGATCATCTAGAGTATGTTGATATAGATGATGCATCTAGAATCCTTGATATCCCGGTTGTAAAATTTAAGTACAAAGATGGGTATCTTGTGGACGATGATGAATTTGTTGGAAAACCAATCTATGGTCTTTATGCTGAAGATGTAGAGAAGGTTGTTCCAGAGGCTGTATTCCATCAAGAAGGAAAGGTTGAAAACTGGAAAGACAGAACAATACTTACTCTCATGCTTCGTGTTATCCAAGATCAACAAAAACGTATTGAGGAACTCGAAAAGAAACTAGCACAATAAAACGTGCATTTTATTGGACAAAATCATTTACTATAAGTAAATGTATATTATTATATAGTAAACTTTTTTGATAGAAAGGAGGGTGAATATGGCTGATAGAGATACAGTTGATATAAATCAAGTCGATCCAGTAGACGTTCTAGGCGAAGATGATAATATAATAGTCTCAGACGGTGGCGCGGTTGTTAAAAATATCAGTCGTGATGGTTTAGCCAAAACCCTTATTGAAGTATATGACAAAACATCACTTATGGGAAGACCTCAACCTATAAGCGAAGCAATGGGCAATCTCCATGGTAGGATTGCTGCTCTTGAGAAGAATGGTATTCCACAGGGTGTTGTTCATGATGAAGTAGAATCTGCAATGCAGGAATATATTGATAGTGGAGCATTCATCAACTTATCAATTCCTGATGGAACACTAGAAAGAGGAAAAGTAAACCCAGCTTTTGAATCAACACTTGCAAAAGCAGATAGTGCTATGCAACCTTCAGTGTATGACCCGAATCATTACGGATCATATAATCCGCCACTTGATCCTTATACCTATGCTACATAGGAAGCCGATAATAAGAGAAACTAGATACTCCGTTCGGATAATTTCACTGTTACGGACACTTAGGTTGGTAATGTGGCATCTGGATACGTTGGTCTTAATAACGCACTTAATGGAGTATTGAATCGTGCGGAACTTTATGTACAAAATCAATTATCTAGTTATACACCTTTTAGTATTCAGGTTGTTCCATATTTACCAACCGTTGGTTAGGATAATACATTCTATTTGGTTCCAAATGCGTCTGGAACTGGATATGACAAGTACTGGTATATAACAAATGAGAACAACGTCAAGTAGTGGGACGCTTTTGGTGGCTCTTCTACTTTGGTTGTTAATGCTCTTCCACAAACTGGTGATCCAGATGTTGATTATATACTTGTAAATAATGATGAATATAAGTATTACAAATGGATAAGTAATCAATGGGCATTAATTGCTGGATCTTCCGCTGTAACTATTGATTTGAATTATACACTTGATTTTAAAGGACATGGAACCCCAAGCGCAGCCGGAATTTCAAATAATTCATCGAACTAGAATAAGTATTATATTGATTTATCAAGATTACAGATTTATAGGGCTGTACTTGCAAGTGGCGCTGTTGAAGTAACATGGGAGCAAACAGATACGCTTGTTACTAACCCGACGGAATCTAGAGATTATTTTGTAAGAGATAATGGCAATAAATATCTTCATTTTAGATATAAGAACAATTAGTTTTATATGGTTGGTTCAGATGCTTATTCTAAGGAAGAAATAGACTAGAAAATTGCCGTTATAAATACAAGTATTGGAGAACATACAAACGGCATAAATGCTAACGCAAGCAATATTCGGTCTCTAAGTGGTGCTATTGATAGAGTAGCACAGGATTTAAGCGAAATTGATGTCGAAGGTGTTACTTACTCTGCTGCACTTAGCACAGAAGATAATCAAGTATATACATTCACATTATATGAAATTGAAGACGGAGAGGAAACCGTTAAGAGTCAGTTTGTTTTACCGGCTACTGGTGGCGGTGGTGGTGCTGGACCAGCTACAACGTTAGTAGTAGATCGTGTCACAACTTCTCCGATTATTTGTACTCCTACGGATAGTGTGGTTATTGAAGTAGACTTCTCTTCTGTTGATTCAGACAATGAACAAGTAGACGCTACTTATACAATAAAGCGCGGTACAGCAATTGTAATGAGTGGCAATATGGTTTAGGGAATAAACTCTTTTAATGTCACAGAATACTGTTCAATTGGTACTCAAAAATTCACGCTTACCGTCACTGATGAAGGTGGTTCTGTAAATGTAAAAAGTTGGACTGTTCAAATTGCAGATGTTCGTCTTGAGTCATCTTTTAGTGATAGATATACATATCCAGCGAATTCTTCTGTTAATTTTACGTATACACCACATGGAGCTATTCCAAAAACGATTCATTTTAAACTTGATGGTGTTGAATTGCAATCTGTAACAACGAGTGCATCCGGCACTCTTCAATCATATACTCTTCCGGCTTAGAGTCACGGTGCTCATTTACTCGAATGTTGGATTACTGCGACCATTAATAATACACCAATTGAAACCGATCATATTTTTAGAGACATTATTTGGTATGACCAGACTTCTCGTATCCCGATTATAGGGTGTATTTATAGATATGATTATTACGGAGAAGTTACTGCAAGACAGTACAATACGACAACAATTCCATATATTGTATATGACCCAAGAACATCTACTCCAAATGTTACATTGTCTATTGATGGAGTACCGTCTAGTAATCTTCGTTTAACTACTTATGCTAATACATGGGCATATAAATCCGATGAAATTGCAGCGCATACATTAACGATTACTTGCGGTGATACAAGCGTTGATATCCATATGAATATTATTGAACTTGGCTATGATATTTCTCCTGTTACTGGTAACTTGGAATTTGATTTTAACCCAGTTGGATATTCAAATAGTAGTACTAATAGGTTGTGGAAAGATAAAGATCATCCAAGTGTTGCACTTACCGTTTCTAATAATTTTGACTGGGATAATGGTGGATATAAATTGGATGAAAATGGTAATCAGTATTTTCTTGTAAAATCTGGAACTAGAGCTTATATTAGTTATAATCTTTTTGGTAGGGATCCAAAATTGTCCGGAGCAGAATTTAAGGTAATATTTAAAACATCTAATGTTAGAGATAATACGACAACATTTTTATCTTGTATTCCAGAGGACGAAACCCCAGTTGGTATTTAGATGCAGGCTCATAATGTAAGTATTTATACATCTACAGATACGCTTTTTGTTCCTTATAGTGAAGAAGATATTATTGAATTTGAATACAATATTAATGCTCTTGATTTGGAACAATCGGACGCAACATCTTATATCATGGCATATGAGGATGGTGTTGGCGCAAGACCATTAATTTACAACGACTCTCATCGTTTATACCAGTATCAACCGGTTCCAATAACAATTGGTTCTGATGATTGTGATGTATATATTTATAGAATGAAAGCATATTCTGCTGCTCTTACTGATACAAATGTTTTAAAGAATTTTATTGCTGATTCATTAAATTCCGAAACCATGATTGCCAGATATGAACGTAATTAGATTTATACAGAAAATAATGAACTTACTCCAGAATCTGTTGCGAATGCTTGTCCAGATTTAAAGATTATCAAGATTGAATGTCCTCATTTTACTAATGATAAGAAGGATTATGTCAAATATTCCAATGTCGAATGTATTCATAAAAATGGCGACCCAATACTTGATAACTGGAAATTTGTAAATGGATATCACGTTGGTCAAGGTACGACCAGTAATGAATATGGTTATGCCGGACGTAATATAGATATCATTTTTGGGTTTGATGGTCAGCACCAGGTTGTTAGTAAAATCCCTCTGGAGTCAGATTATATAACTGAACTTACTCTTGGAGATGGAACAAAGTATTCTGATGGTAGTGGTAAGGTTACTCTTACAAGAACGTCCGTTCCCAATAATTGGTTCAATATCAAGGTAAAATATTTGCCCCCATATGTGGTGACATGTATGGTGGAGTGCGGAAGAAAACTGGAAGGCTGAAATGCTAATCAGAGTGGAAGTTTATGTTTAAAAGCATAAACACACGCAACGCATAGAGAGTGAAACTGTATTACAGAATATAATCTCTCCACGAGTCCGCGCCAACTTATTATTAAGTTGAAAAGGTATGCTGAACTAATACGAATTACACACATTTTTATAAATATATGAAAGAAAGTGAACGAATGAAAGAAGGTGAAGGAATGAAAGAAGAATTTAGAAATATAGAAGGATATCCAAATTATGAAGTTAGTAATTTTGGTAATGTAAGAAATAAAACAACTTTAAAAATATTAAAAGGTCATTCTAATGGACAAGGATATTTACACGTTGCACTTTACGATGATAATCATGTAGGAAAATCTATTATGATACATAGACTTGTTGCTACTGCCTTTATTCCAAATGATAAAAATTTGCCACAAGTAAATCATATAGATGAATGCAAAACAAATAATCGTAGTGATAATTT
>Ga0326511_10000156_pt1 | contig 54679 bp, 75 predicted proteins | sample 0_2496_0518_D_FD_203701 | JGI IMG/M metagenome (GOLD analysis project Ga0326511, IMG submission 203701) | Bovine rumen microbial communities from UC Davis, California, United States - 0_2496_0518 | ecosystem: Host-associated > Mammals > Digestive system > Stomach > Rumen | place: USA... | reverse complement strand
GAAATCGCAGGTGAGTTGCAGCGCACAATTCGTCAGCAGGAAGTTGCGGAACAGCAGGGTCGCATTGAAGTAATCCATCAGGAACAGGCTAACCTCGCGGCAATTAAGCGTAAGGAAGTCGTTGCGACCGAAGCCGAAGCTCAAAAGCAGAAGAACCAAATTGAAGCGGAGGCAGATGCAAATGTTCGTAAAATCAGCGCGAACGCAGATGTTGAAGTCGCCGAGAAACAGGCTAATGCAACTAAGATTGCTGCCGAAGCTGCGGCTGAGAAAACCAGAAAAGAGGGTACTGCGGTCGCGGACGTAACCAAACAGCAGGGTATTGCGGAAGCCGAAGTTATTAAACAGAGAGGTCTTGCCGAGGCGGAAGTTGAGAAACAGAAGTTGATGGCACAGGCTGAAGGCGAGAGGGCGTTGGCGGAAGCGCGAGCTTCAAACGAGAAAGTAAACTTTGAGATTGAAAAGTTGAAGATTGAGAATGAAGCGAAAATTACCATTGCGACTAAGACGGCTGAGATTATGGCTAATATCGGTCAGAACGCAGAGTTTGTCAATATCGGCGGCGGCGACACAAGTGGCGGCAAGACGGGTAACGTTTTGATTGACACACTTGCAAGTGTTCCCACGCTGATGAAGAAACTGGATGCTGAGAACCAAGCACTTAACGGTAAATCATTTAATGATGAAATCCGTGCTTTAGTTTCAAGTCTTGCAGAGCCAGTCAAGGGATTACTGTCAAGCACAACAAATGTTGAGAATAACGTAATTCCGGCAACTGCCGAGGAAACCGTTTCAGATGTTCCCGCAGAGAACGTCACAGAATAATACATATGGCGGGTATGGAAACATACTCTGTACCCGCTAATATAATGGGCTGTCGCCAAGCGGTAAGGCACTGGACTTTGACTCCATTATTCGCAGGTTCAAATCCTGTCAGCCCAGCCAATATATTCTCGTGTAGTTTGGTATTAATGCGCATTACTAAACGAAAGGCTACCATCGCCGTGGATTATGTAGGTTCAAGTCCTACCACGAGAGCCAAAAGGTCGAACTGCCTTTAGCCGAAAAGTTTGGTTAGCCGATTACTTTATGGAAATTGGGGGTTTCAGGATTTGCCTTAATCAATCTGGACGTTACTGCTTATTCCGAGCGACTTATTTATATTAAACAATGGGCGCAAGACAAGCGGCGGCATTTGGGCTACTTTGTCGATAGAAACAAGTGGTAAGGCAGAGATTCGTGTCTTTAGTGTAACCTTTCCGAGTTGGCTACGGAATTGGGAGCATACGATTAGGGCGGCAACCTACTACTGATTGCAAGCGGTGATAATAGCCGATAACAGAATTATATGGCTCGCGGCTCGCAAAGAGCGACCACATATTATGACTTTGGCGGAAGTCGCGGGTTATATGGCGCAGTAACCCTAATAGGCAAGGGAGCAGTTTGCTAAACTGTGAGTAGCCGAGCAATCGGTGTGTTGGTTCGAGTCCAACCTGTGCCGCCATAAGGTTCTTGTTGACCGAAGAATAACAAGCGATGCCCAATGAGAAGCGGGCGTGAAGTCTGTCAGTCGGACAATGCTGAGATAGCGGCTGCGTGTTATGTGTGACTTTTCGGCGGGTTTTCAATAGGACTTTAGCGTGAATAAAGTTGAAGTAATAATCCGCCCACGACATATGGGGCTGAAATAGATTCGACAGGGCGCAGAAAACATATAACTTCGCAGGAATGTAACATCCTTAAAGTACACCCTAAAAAATAAACGACACTACTGTTGTTACACTTCATCCCGCGCTTTTAGCAGTTCTCGGTCAGAGAGCCGTAGCGTGAGATTCCGATAAGCACCTGCTATTCGGTCTAACTTATCGGACGGAAATAGAATAGCAAACAACGGTTTCTTACCTCCGTAAAAGGTAAGTGGTGGAGTGGGTGTAATTCCTTACATCTCCATTCGTTTCCCGCGAATTAAAATAAAGTTGTGGTTTGCAGATTTCCACGGAGTAAAATCGGCTATTGCGTAAGAAAAGTTAGTGCGAGTATGTGTTTTGGACACGGAGGGCGGTTCTCCGTCAGCTCCACCAGTTATAGGGTTAGGCAAATTTGTAGTGTGTTTCTTAATTGACATTGTTTATCAATGCCAAAAAAAGATTCGGGTTTTGCCAACGTCGGATAGAAAGAGGTTGATTCCGACTATGTTTCTAAAGGATGCGATGCGGAATAGCGGGACTGACATAAATTGTGGAGAAGAAATTCGGAGAAGCAGTTATATGCCGAGGATAAGTAGTCCATCCTGTTCCTTCTGAAACGAGAATGTGATAAGGGCATCAGGGACTCCCCCGATTGTGCGTATTTCGCGCAGTACGAAGGCAAGAAAGTTAGTAATAACGTGAGCAACTATGTTGAGGGAAGGGAGTCGCTGGACAGTGGGAAAGTCCAGGTTTTGAAGAAAGATGAACCAAATCCACATCTATAAAAAGGATTGGTGGTAGTGGAATCTTTGTATTCACCCGATGAACTTAACTCACATCGTTAAAAAGAGTTAGTGGTGGACGCACTGCCGGCGGTCAGACAATACCGCCCATTAAGTTTATTTTGAATTTCTTCTCATAGATAGTTTGTTCTTGGATTCGGAATAAATTTATCTTGGCGGCTCGGAAAGACGAGCAACCTGCGGATATGATGTAATTGGTAGCATATCAGCCTTCCAAGCTGAGTGTGGGAGTTCAAATCTCCTTATCCGCTCCATACAGAAGCGTAGTTCAATGGTAGAACGGCGGTCTCCAAAACCGCTCATCGGCGTTCGATTCACCGCGCTTTTGCCAAATATGGGGAGGTTGGTGTAGCGGTAGCACGATAGTTTGTGGCACTATTAGGATAGGTTCAAGTCCTATACTTCCCACCATATGAGTCAGTAGCTCAGTTGGTAGCAGCACTTGACTTTTAATCAAGGGGTCGGGAGTTCGAGTCTCCCCTGACTCACCATAGACGGCTATTTGTAATCTTCCTTCTATCATTGGACTGCAAATCCGATACCACTCATAGATTGCAAAATTCCCGTTACCTTTTTAGCGGCTAAGTAAGAACATCCTTCTAAGTAACATAAATTTAGGGTATTTAAAAGTTTAAGTTCTTGCAATTCCCGCGAAATTAAAAAAACAGAAAAGGAGAAAAAGAAATGAATGTATTAAACGAAATCTTGTTGAGAAGAAAGAATCAGCTCGTTCTCGAAAATGCAAATCCAACCTATGAACAGACTGACGGCGAAAAGGCGATGGTCGGTGCAATTCTCAAAAATGTTCAGTCACTTGGATTCACGTTTGCCCGCGATGTGCTTGAAATTCTGTTTCACTATAACCGCGCGGAGTTAGAGTCATTCTATCGTGACCTCATTCCCGAGTTGAAGAAACTTGTCGGTGCAGACGTTCAGTACAATCCTATGTACCCGAACTTCCCGCAGCAGGTGATGGAGGCGAGCGATGTGGAACTGTTCATTAACGCCATCGTTCATTATTGGTCGTTTGGAACGCTTCTCCCGCAGTACGAGAAGCAGGAAAGATTGCCTTTAATTGATGACAATAAAATGACAGTTTTATCGACAAAAAATTGCAAGAACGTCGGCGAAATCTTGCAAAATTTGCTTAAATCACCCACAAATCTGTCTGAAAATGACAGAAATGACATAGCAACTTGCATAAAAAATATGCCAAATTATGCAGAATTTTTGCCGGACGAAATTCCGCTCAAAGAGAACGTTGCTTTCTTGGGAAAACTCATTATCGAGGAAACTCCGATTAAATCCAGCCGTAGTATTGAAAAATATTTCAAAACTGCGACAGACGTTCTCCGCTTGATTACTGCATTGTCCGACGGCGATATTAGCCTTGCGACAAAAACTCAGTATAGAAACCTTCGCCGCGCAGAACGCAGGATTGTTATGGACTTGCTTGCAAATTGCGGTAATATTTTGGAGGATTTGTACCGCTACAAGTTTGAATGGCTATACATCGGCAAAATGCTACACGTTGGCGAGTATTGGTATATGAAGAAGTACAACAACGTCAGAGGTGCTTTCTATACCTTCCGCAACGAGAAGAAGCCTATGTTTATGGCTGGCAAGGTTCAGGCGGCTATTCTCAAAAACGATATGCTTGAGGCGGCGAAAATGCTGAAATCAAGACCCGGCGATTTTGCAAGACAGCTTGACAAGTTGCTCAGAGATAGCGATGAAAAGCACATTGCATATATCACGGCTGCGTTTGCGGAAGTCGCGGAGAAAGTTTCAACTCCTGTTCTGTTGCAGGTCAGAGAACACTTTATCGAGCGCAAGGGCGAGAAAATGCCTATAAGAGTATTCTTCCCGAAGGGCAATGTTGCAAAAGCTATGGTTATCCCGAATGACCTGCCGGCAATTTCTGTCACCGCTTGTCAGCAAATTATTGATACTTGCAACAAGGCTTTGGTCGCGCAGTTCAAGATGAAAGAGCCTATGGGTAAGGTTTATATCAATCCCGATTTCAAGAACTATCTCGTGCCGTTCAGTCAGAGAAGCGCAAGTTCCGCGAATAAAATCGTTGTGCGCGGAAGTAAGTTGCCTATCAATCCAAAGGCAAAGGCTGTTCGTGGATTTATTTGGTGGACTAATATGAAGCCAACTGATATATACGGCGATGACAGGGTTGACATTGACCTTTCAGCAGCTATCTATGATGAGAATTGGAATTATGTTGAGCACGTTTCCTATACTAATCTCCGCTCACATAGATATAATGCTTGTCATTCCGGCGACATCACGAACGGCGGGTCTGTAAACGGCGACGGCGTGGCTGAGTTCCTTGATGTGGATATTGATTCCGTTGCAAGAAATGCAGGAAGATATATCGTCTATCAGGTTTACAGTTACACAAGACAGAAGTTCTCTGAAATGCCCAACTGCCGATTCGGTTGGATGGAGCGTGAGGACGTTGATAGCGGCGAAATCTTTGAACCAAAGACGGTTGAGATGAAGATTGACCTCACTTCCGAGAGCGATGTTGCAATTCCCGTTATCTTTGACTGCGTGGAGCGCAAATTCATTTGGTGTGATATGAGCCTCCGCATTGCACAGACGAGATGGGGCGGCAATAACCTTGAAAGCAATCTCAAAGGCACAACTGCCACTTGCTATGCACTTACTCATTTCAACAAGCCCAATCTGTATGAGTTGGTTTACCTCAATGCCTTTGCAAGAGGTGAAATAACCAACGACAGAAACGCGGCGGATATTATCTTCGACAATGATAAGACTATTCCTTATGAGGTTGTCGAAACCGTTGACGAGGTTACGGGATTACCTTCTCGCACACTCCGCGACAAAACGGAAGTTCCGATTATAGACAGTTATAACTTCGATTATATTGTCGGAGAACTGTTATAATACAATTTGGCGGCTAAGAGATTCCATCCTTCTAATGATAGGTTCAACTCCTATTGTAAGTGTGGTTTACAATGTAGGAAACTCAATTTCCGCAATTACACTCATTTTGGCGGCTAAGTGCAATCATCCTTCTATTTTTACATAATGAAGAACAATGCTAACCGTCGTGGTTAGCCCCAAAATTTGATTGCACAATTTCCGCGCTTTAATTTACATCCTGCGGCTAAATCATAACATCCTTCTAACCAAAAAGATAATTATACTATACATAAAATTTTTGTTATGATAATTTCCGCAAAAAAATTAATGTAAATAGCAAAAAACATATTGACAAAATTTTCAATCTATGATATAATCTTAAATGTAAGTTAAACAAACTATGGCGGCTAACAAAATTCATCCTTCTATTATGGAATAATCTTTTAAATTATCACCCTGTCACGAATTTTGAATTTCCGCTTTTACATAGTTTAATCGGCTAAAAGATACCATCCTTCTAAATATACCAAGCTATTCTGCGAACGTGGGGTGTAGCTCAGTAGGTAGAGCAATAGGATTTATGGTATCAAAATTTCCGAACAATAATTGAATTTGGGCGGCTAATGAGTATCATCCTTCTTACGATGTGGAACTGTGACCGTGGGTTCGATTCCTGCTCTCCCGACCATCGGGAGATAGCCAAGTGGTAAGGCAGCAGTATAGTAGGATATTCAAATTCCCGCTAAAAGAAATAGCACAAAACATAAATGCGGATATGGCGGAATAGGCAGACGCGCGTGATTTAGGTTCACGTGTCCCTGTGGCGTGTGGGTTCAAGTCCCTCTATCCGCACCAAAATTAAGGAGAACCATATGAAAAAGATTTTGAGCATTATGTTCACGGTAATTGCAATAACTGATATATTATTCACTTTTGCAAGAGCTACGGCGATTGTCGAAAGAGGAAGTCAAGCATTTGGCGGCGAAATGCTCATTCTTTTAATTCCTGTTATCGCGTGGATTGTTTACTGCAATGTTAAAGCCACAAAGCAGGAGTTCAAGGATTACAAGTTGACCGATGAAGCCGAGGGTGCGGGTTATATTGCAAATCCTGATTGCGGCGGGTCAATTCAAATCACAGACATTAACGAAATTTCGATATGATAATCACCTCCTTTATGGCAAAGCGGAAAGACGTTTGACAGCCGGACAGACGGCAAAAATGCGGGTGTGGTGGAATCGGCAGACACATCGGATTTAAGTTCCGATGGGCGTTGTCCCGTGCAAGTTCAAGTCTTGTCACCCGCACCAAAGTTAGTGTTCAAATTGTTATACAGCACGTGAATGACAAATCGGAATAGACGGTTGGCAGTTGGACAGACAACATAATATGTGCCGTTAGCTCAATCGGTTAGAGCAGTTGACTCATAATCAACAGGCACAGGGTTCGATACCCTGACGGCACACCAATAGTATCTTTTTGTTTAGAATAATTACTCCTTTCAAAAATCCCGAGAGGGTTGACTGCCGGGAACAGTTCGGCAATATGCTTCGATAGTATAGCTGGTTAGTACGCTCGACCGATAATCGAGTAACGATGGTTCAAATCCTTCTCGAAGCACCATATGGCTGGTGAAGCAGACAAGCGTGCTGCAACCGACTTGAAATCGGATTGACCCGCGAGGGTTGGGGTGCAAGTCCTCCGCCAGTCGCCAGATATGCGAGCGTGGCGTAATTGGTAAACGCATAGCACTCAAAATGCTACGGGAAACCGTGTGGGTTCGAGTCCCCCCGCTCGCACCAGCCGTTGTTGTTCGTTGTTCGCAGCGGCGGCGTTGTTGTTGTTGGCAGAGAACGCGGAAAACTCTGTACAAAAAATATCCGACAAAGGGCAGGGAGCAGAGCCTATGGCGCGGTGATAACTCTATTCCGCGCACTACAAAAGAAAAGAGCGATTTTGATGACCACTTACGAAACAAGACGAGAATCCAACAAGAAAGTTGACCGGCAAAAGCGATACAATCAAATCCTGCACATCCTCAAAGGTCGCACAATGACCGCGAAGGAAGTTGCAGTTGAGATGAACAGGCGCGGATTAACGCCAACATCGGAACGAAATTTCGCAGCCCCGCGATTAACAGAGCTTGTGAACGATGGCTTGGTTGAAGTGGTTGGCAAAAGAAAATGTCAATATTGCCACAAGATGGTTGCTCAATATAAATTGGTCTGATTCTTTATTATTCATTGATATGAGTTTTGGGCGTTCTTATCAAAAACGTCCATTCCTTTCTATACAGGCGTAGGTTAATGCAAACCACAACATTTGGGATGTTGGAGATGCCGGTTCAAATCCGACCGCTTGTACCAATTTATTAAATAAGGGGGTTGTACGCATTGAAAAATGAAAATCAATATTATTTAATACCGAGTTATTCAATGAAGTGCAGACTCTATCCAAATAAAGAATGTGCAGAAAAGATTGATAAAGCGATTTTCGCCGTTCAAGTTTATCATAATGATTTGGTTTATGATATTTTCTTTAATAACATCAATACCAATGAAAGCGTATATAAACCAAAAAAGACCAAAGAACCAAAGAGAAAGAAAAATGAAAGCGATGCTGAATTTTCTGAACGTATTTATAATTATCAACAGCAACAGAAATATAAAGAGGGTGACACCATACATTTTTTAGATAGTACATCTAAATGCTATGGATTTTCCGTTGAATATAAGAAGCGATTCAAAGAAAAACATCCTGAATTGTGGGAAAGTTGTGTTTCGGATTCATTAACTTGCAAGGGCGGCTTAAAATCCGATATTAAAAAATCATTTGGCACTAACCCCATAGAATTTCAAAAGCCAAAATTTTATCGCAAAGGTAAGAAATCGCGCGATAGTTATACTTATCAAGAATCCCTGAATAAATTATCTTGCAATGGCAATAAAAATGTGCTGTATATCAACTTGGCAAAAATTGGCAAAGTGAAAATTCGTGGTTGGAATCAAAATATTAGATTTGATGAATCAGGTAAAATTAACTTTATTGATTATTACCTTATCAATAAGAAAAGTAGAGTAACAGTCACTATCAAGAAAGATAACTGTGGAGATTACTACATTATTTTCAAACTTAAAAATGTTTATAAAGAAATGAAAAAGCCATCTAATACAAACTGCGGCATTGATGTTGGCGTAAAAGATGTTGTAATTCTTTCCGATGGCACAAAATTTGAAAATCATAAATATAAAAAAGAAGAAAAACAACATATTAAATTCTTAAACAGGCGATTGAGCAGAAGGCAAGGTTGGTCTAATGAAGAATTTAGAGATGGTTATAAACAAAACAAAGATTTGATTGTATCGAAAAGATACCAGAGAACGCAGCTTAAACTTTCTAAATTACACAGAAAAATTGCTCGTAAAAGGGAGAACTACAATCACAATATAACCACAAAGATTATAAATACATATTCGTTCATCGGTATTGAAACCCTGAATGTAACCGGTATGTTTAGAAATAGACATCTATCGAACGCTTTGTCGGATGCCGCTATGGGAGAAATTTTGTCAATGCTTAAATACAAAGCAGAGTGGTATGACAGGATAATCCAACAAATTAATCAGTGGTCGCCGTCAAGTAAGCGTTGTAGTTGCTGTGGATATATTAGACTGGAGTTGGGATTACATATTAGGGAATGGCAATGCCCAAAATGTAGAACATATCACAATAGAGATGTAAATGCTGCAATAAATATTCTTTACTATGCTTTGTTGATTTATTACGGCGAAGAAAAAGGTAAAGAAATTTTTGAAAAATTGAATAATAATTTTCAATTATTATGTGCATAGCACTGATAATAAAAGGGTTGCAGGCACAAACGCCGCCCTGTGCGAACCATAAGTAACCATAAATTTTGTGGGAGGTTTGCACCAAGTAGGCATAAGAAATCGGTAGTATATGCCGTAAAATCGGCAATACAAAGTAGATATTGCTTATGCAATCACTATATATGCGCGAATTGAAATGTCAAACACAATATGTTGCGGTTATAACTCACGTGTATGTATGAATTGTGAGGCAGTAATTCTAATATTGATTGTATGGTTGACAGTTATAACTCACGTGTATGTATGAATTGTGAGGAGGAATGTTGATTTGCCTAACCCGCAACGCGCGGGTTATAACTCACGTGTATGTATGAATTGTGAGTTAATAAATTCTATCAGCAGTACCAGAGCAGAGAAGTTATAACTCACGTGTATGTATGAATTGTGAGAATATGATGACCGTTTCGAGTACGGAAAAAGTAATTATAACTTGCGCATATGTATGAATTGTGATGGGAGCAAGGTGTCGCAGGTTCAAATCCTGTTAAACAACCTAAAATATAAAATATAGAAAGGAAAATATTATGGAATATAAATATTCAGGTGAAAAGAAATCATTTAGTTATTATTCTGCAAAAGGCAGTAGAAGGAGCAGTTTAGATGATGTCGTTATTGACAAGGGAACTGTGGAATATAATGAAATAATACCATTTGATTTTTTGTATGTTTCTTCTGTTTCTAATAATGAAGTTCTTAATTGCACCGGCAGGTTATTAAGCAAGCAAGGATTTTATTTTATTGCATATGATAAAAATATGTTAAATCAATCATTGACTAATTTACCAAACACCGGCAAGTATATTTATAAAATAGACGCAAATAAGATGTATCAAGATGGATATAAATTTTATGAGTTTGATAACGGCGGAGAATACAATAAAAAGGTGATTATGTGTCACACTGATAAAATTCCAAATAATTATATTGATAAATTACTTTGCTGCACAGATGAAGAAATACAGTGGACTTGACAAACGAAGGATTCAATATATGTCTAAGGTCGAAAAGTTCATTAAGCATTTCCGCACGAAAGAAACAATCGAAGTTTTCACTCGCGGGTGTTGTTATTGGTTTGCATATATCCTCTGCGGCAGATTTCCGCAAGCAGAACTTATGTACGACCTAACTGAAAACCATTTTATGGTTGAAATTGATGGTCGATTATACGACATTACGGGCGATGTGACGGGTGAATATACGCCGATTCCGTGGGATTTCTATGACGATATTGTCCACAAAAGGAGGATTGAGCGGGATTGTATCAAAATGATATAAAGCAAAAACACATAGGATTTACAAGTGTTGCCGATAGAATAATGCAAAAACATTATTGTCAATTAGCAGAAGTAAGGCAAAAATTAGAGACAGAATATGAGCGCAGCAAAATTAGAGCGTATCTTAGTCCAAATCCTGGATATGTGCGTGTTCTGGACGGCAAAATTCCAAACGATGCGCTTCTCACATATTACAATCAACACAAGGAGGAATTTAATACAATGATTAGGGAGAATGAAAAAATATATTATGCTTTAACAGTAACAGGTAGCAGAATGATTAAAGAGGACGGTGAAGTAAAGTTTGCTTGTGATACCTCTGGGCGATTTACCGTTGTTACGGACGCGGTTATCCCCGAAATCGAGGACGTTCAATCTATCAACGACAAGGTTGTAATCGTCAAGTTTGCCGACGGCACTTCCGAAAAGGCGGTTCTAAGCGAGAACGACACCTTCTCTCTCGAACAGGGTGTGTCGATTTGCATTACAAAGAAGATTTTGAACAAGGTGCTAAAGGGCGCGAGCGGCACTTCTGCGTACAACAAGCTCGTTGATTACGGTCTAAAGGTCTACGACAAGAAGCAGAAAGAAATCAAAGAAGCAATCGCGGCGAAAAAGGCTGAGAAAGAAGCCGAGCAGAAGAAGATTGACAGAATCCGCAAAAAGAGAGCAAAGCGCAAGGCAAAGCTGAGAGAGGAACAGATTGAAATTCAGGCAGAAGCGTACCGCCGCGCGATGAAGTCAGAGTAAATTTGAGGGAGCGCGGATAGCACTCCCTTATTTTATTGAGGTGGCAAATGGAGATAGTATGTTTGATTATTTTTGTGTTGGGCGCGGCGTTTGCGTGTTACAAATTGTTTAACAGCAATCCGCAGATTTTCCTCTGTGATATGGATTGCGCCAGTTGTTCACACCAAATGTGTAGCGAAGAATATAGACAGGAAGTAAAGGAGAAAACCAATGTGGTACATCAGCGGCGATACCCACGCTGAGTTTAATCGTTTCAGCACAAAGCGATTTCCTGCGCAAAAGGAAATGACGAGAGATGATTACGTTATCATTTGCGGTGATTTCGCGGGAATTTGGGATTACAAGTTATCCTCGCCGGAAGAAAGTTACTGGCTTGATTGGCTAAACAATAAACCATACACAACACTATTTGTTGACGGAAACCATAGTAACCATACGAGATTAAAAGAATTTCCGCGCGTAAAATTCCACGGCGGGATGGCACATAAAATCAGGGATAATGTTTATCATTTAATGCGTGGTTACGTTTTTGAGATTGACGGTAAAAAGATATTCACGTTTGGCGGCGCAAAAAGTCACGACATTCAAGACGGTATTCTTTATCAAAGGGATTACGCAAGCCTGAGAGATTTGGTTGACGATTATAACAGACGAACCAAAATGGGTGAGATGTTAAGAATTGACGAAATTTCTTGGTGGAAAGACGAATTGCCAACAAGTGCTGAAACGAAGCGCGGAATAAAGAATCTCGAAAAGGTGAACTGGACAGTTGATTATGTTATTACGCATTGTCCGCCGAGGGAAGTTTGCAAATGGTTTGGTTATTACGATTCCGATAAACTCATTGAATACTTTGACGAATTGTTAGAGCGCGGATTGAAGTTTAAGGAATGGTGGGGCGGTCATTTGCACAAAAATGAGTATGGCATTTACGGCAAGTACAACGTGATTTACGAAGATATTGTGAGGTTATTATAGTGTGGGCATTTTTGACAATGTTAGGAATGAGAATGTTGGAAAATGAAAAACATAGAAACGTGGTGGTTAATGATGGAAATGTAATCACTATTGGGAATAAAGCCGTGTTTGTAAACGGAGAAAGATTTCCTTTGCCGAACGGGAAATGCTCATCAAGCACTGTTATTGATAATCACATATTCATTGACGGTTATGAGTTGAAAAATGGAAAGTGGAAGAAAACGCCGAGAGCGATTTTTCACAAATATTTTTGAGAGGGATAGTTATGTTACAGGTTGAAATGATAGATGAATGTCATTTTACTGGCACATTACAAATTAATATTAACAGAAAGATAAGAGAATTACATAAAAGCGGCTGCGAAGTTATTGACGTAAAATACTCATTTATGGGTGATGAAACCCAACAATACTTTACTTACACCGCAATGATTGTTTACAAAACGCAGATTTGAGGGATTTTATGATTGGTTTTAATAGTGATTATAAATGTGGGTATGATAATATATCTCTGGAAAAGGGAATGTATCAAGATAAAGAAGATTTATCTAAACTTTTAGAGTCTATCGACCCATCAGAACGCTATAAAGGTACGGCTCTCGAAGGCTTAGATGCCTATGAACGCCAATTAAAACGTTTTGATATTACGACTTCCGGCGACAAAAGCGACACAGTAGAAAAATTTTTCCAATCAAGTCAATCAAGTATTTTGTTTCCCGAATTTATAAGGCGATGTGTTGAGCTTGGAATGAAAGAAAACCAAACAGTAAAAGATATTGTTGCTGTGACCACAAAAATTGATGGAATGGATTATCGCTCTATATGTGCAGAAGAACCAAAACTCATAAAAGGCTCTTTATCCTGCTTACAGATTAAAACAAATGATAATCTTTGCTTGTTACATAAAAGAGGTCGCTGTTTGGAAACATCTTACGAAGCGTTGAGGTTTCAGCGCATTAGTGTCTTTTCAAATATGCTGAAACAAATCGGGCAGTTTATCCGCAAAATGCAGTTATTTGATGCGCTAATGGCTATTGAGTCTGTCGATTGTAAAGAAAAGTTTACGCATAATCAGGGAGAGGTTGATATAACCGATATTCATTCTATCGCGGAACGGTTAGATACCGGCGGATTTAATCTCAACGTTTTACTTGGTTCAACAACAACTGTTTCAAAACTCAAAGAAAAGTTTGGTGACACTTTAAGATATGATAACGGTTCGTTATATCTTGGCAATATTAAAGTTATCCCGACTTTTGATGCCTTAATGTGTAAAATCGCAGGAATTGATAGCAACTATGCCCTTGAAATGGTTGAGTGTGGTGGAATCGAGGTCGATTATGATAGGCTGATTGATAAGCAGTTTGAAAGAACGTCTATTAGTTGCCGCGCGGGATTTTCGCTAATTCATCCAAAAGCTATCGAAGTAAGAAAGTGGTGAAGTTGTGTTACATATTTTGAATAAGGCTTGGGCTAAAATTTTAGCTCGGCGTGTTAATGACCATATATTGTTTGTTTATACTACTCTGCAAGAGCAGGATATGCTTATTGATGTATTCAATGAAGTAAACAAAGAACTTGGCGATTTGTGCTTTATGTGGGTAATTAATGAGGACGATATTAGGGAAATAATGAATGACGGTATTGATATGGAAATGTATGATGATATTTTAGTATCTCACAACATTCACGATTGTATGCTGAAGGACTATCTTGGGAGGCATTGCAAAAGGAAGTGCTGCTAATGTTTAGGTAAAAGAGTATAATCAGCATATACGGAAGCGCGTATAAAATCAAGTGAGGTGATTTTAATGATTAAAGCGTATAAGTTTAGGGCTTATCCAAATAAAGAGCAACAATTTTTATTCGCTAAAACTTTTGGTTGTGCAAGATTTGTATATAATTACTATCTTCATAAAAAGATTGAATTATATAAATCCTCAAAGGAAGGTTTAAGTTTTAATAAATGCTCTGCTGATTTGACGCAGTTAAAAAAGGAACTTATATGGCTTAAAGAAGTTGATAAATGGTCGCTTCAAAATTCATTAAAAAACCTCGATAGTGCTTATCAAAAATTTTTCAAAGAACACGCTGGATTTCCTAAGTTCAAATCTAAAAAGACACATAGGTATTCATACACTACAACTTTTACTAACAATAGTATTGAATATAACAATAATAAAATCAAACTTCCTAAAGTTGGTTGGGTTAAAGTAAGAGATAAACAAATACCACAAGGAAGAATATTAAATGCTACTATATCTCAAACTTCAAGTGGCAAATATTATATCGCACTTTGTTGTGAAATTGATGATACAGAGTTTGTTTCTTATGAATATACTGATTGTGTAATCGGATTAGATTTAGGAATTAAAGAATTTTGTATTACAAGTAATGGCGAGAAAATAGAAAATCCGAAATACTTAAAGAAGTCATTAGATAAACTTGTTAAGTTACAAAAAGAATTATCACGAAAATCAAGAGGTAGTTCTAATTGGAACAAAGCAAGAATCAAAGTAGCGAGAGCGTATGAGAAAGTCAGTAATCAGCGTAAGGATTTTTTGCAAAAGTTATCTACTCAATTTATCAAAGATAATGATATTATCTGCATTGAGGATTTGGATGTAAGTGGGATGGTTAAAAATCATAAACTTGCACAAGCGATTTCAGATGTATCTTGGTTTGAATTTGTAAGACAACTTAATTACAAAGCGAATTGGCATAGTAGACAAGTTGTAAAAATAGATAGATTCTTTGCGAGTTCTCAGACTTGTAGTGTATGTGGATATATCAATAAGGAAACTAAAAATCTCGGAGTAAGAGAATGGGATTGTCCTTGTTGTAAATCACATCACGATAGAGATGTTAATGCAAGCATTAATATTCTAAATGAAGGATTAAAGTCACTATGTAATGTGGCTTAATAGTATATATGCAATAACCGTAGGAACTACGGGATTAGCTTGGTAAATAAGAGGTCAATAGACTTCTATTCCCAAGAACCCTACAATTAAAATCGTAGGATGTTCAGAAAATCCATAAAGATGAAAGAATTTACATTAAGATTGATTATGCCGAGCTTGCGGGTAAATTTGGCGGTGGTGGTCATAAAGGTGCTGCCGGATTTAGCACTGATACTTTAATTTTTTAATTTTGGAGGGTTCACCGAATGAGCAGACTGATTGATGTTGACAAGCTAATTGAAGAAGTTGACAGAGTTATCAATTATACACCTCGCGGTGATATTCCTCCGACTGCACAAGATATTCTCAATATAATTGAAAAAGCGCCGATTGTTCAGAATTAGAGGAAAAATGGAAAGAAAAGAATTTAAGAAACTGATGGAAGCAACAGATGTGTTGTATCACATGATTTGGCGACATCCGAGCGGCGGATATTATAAAGACGGTAAAGAGTATGTTTGCACAAATCAAATCGAAACTGATGAAGATATTAAACGTGCTCTTGCCATAGTTGCCAATTTTGTGAATAAAATTTTAGGCGAATAAAATGAAGATTGAAGAAGCAATTAAACACTGTTATGATGTAGCCAACCAATTAGACACTTGCGATGATTGTAGGGATAATCATTTGCAACTCGCGCATTGGCTTGAAGAATTGGTTTATTTACGAAAGTTATTGAGCAATTCAAAAGAATTGGCTAAACATGAGATTACGGTTGAGTCAAATATTTTTGATAAAGAGGAAATCATTGAGAACTGCACAGTTCAAATTTTAGAGAATAGCGTTACCGGAGAAGTGTCTGTTGGTTGGTGGAGGAATGAATAATGGGTTGGATAGAACCGTCATTAGATTTACTTTGTAGTCGGAGAGTTGTGGAATGTCGCAACGGTGAAAGATATATGGTTGTAGGCGATTTGTTAATGAATTTTGATGGATATAATTTCAAAAATCGCTATAACAATGAATTATGTATGCCGTGTTCGCCAGAATTTGATATAATGAAAATTTTTGAATTAGTTGAAACTTTTAATTCAGTAAATACCTTAAAGCATAAATGCTGTGACGGAGTTGAATACCCTGTTGTTATGGTTTGGAGAAGGGAATAAATAAATGTATTGTATTTTATCACAGAATCCAATAAAAGATTTCTTTCAAGCTACGAGCAAAACAGAATACGCTTATAACAGTAATTATTTTTCTATTAAACCATACATAAAAAAGAAAGATGTTTATGATAGCTTGTTTGGCTGGGTAGATTGGTATTCATTATTTGAGAATAAACCTTTATTCCTTGCTGTTATGACCGATAATTATTGGTATCGTAATATTGATAAATCTGAAAAAATAAGAAGAACAGCTTTATTTATAAATTGGAACAATATTCCTTCTAATATTTTAGAAATGAAAGATAGGAAATATAAAACGCCGTTGCCAGAAAAGGCTCGATTATGGAACGATTCTGATTATTTCAAATCTATGTGTGAAGTGATTTTGAAAAACAATTTTAATGAGAATGAAATTGTTGAAATAAAATTAGGCGGTAAAACAAATGAATTATACGGAATGGGCTAATGAATATCTTGAAACCGCAGAAAGGTTTAACGATATGATTATTAGATTGACAGACAGGCGTAAACACACTGATGATTTCATAGCAAAATTAAATATGGATTACAATATCAGCCGTTATCGTCTTTATCGTGATGAATGTATAAAAACAGCTCAATCTTTATTCAAAAGAGCAGAAAAACAGGGCAAGTAGTATGTATAAGAATTATAAATTTGATTTCACCGCATTCAATCTTTTGGGTGAACCAACAGAAAACAAATCTCAATCTATCGAAGCAGAGAAAATCAAAAGAAATTGGGAGAACAGATTTCAGCGTTGGTGTAATAAAATGTTCGAGGAAGAAGGAACGAGCATTGGGAAATGCGGTAACGGTGGAATGTGTGATTATTGCGCCGATAATAGTTATGGCAGACCTTGTGTTAGAGCATTAAATCTGATGTTACGAGAAAAACAGCTATCTATTGATTATTCTAATGCTGATTTTTTACAAGTGTGGAATTGTGACTGTTTGATAATTAATAAATCCAAATTCGCAAGTAGTGAAACTGCAAATAATTCAACAGCAAATGAATTAGCTAAATATCGAGGTGTATATGAAAACTTGTAAAGATTGTTATTTCTTTGAATGTTGTAGCACATTGAATCCAAAGTTTAAGAAATATCCAAGAGATTATATTGAAACAGATTTATGTGCTAAACAGTGTACGAAATTCAAAGATAAATCACTGATTATAGAGCTACCACGCAATGATAGAAAATTTGCTTATTGTGATTTTGATGATTGCAAATATTGTATAAATCACGCTTGTTATAAAACAAATATAGATATGGAGAAGTGCTCCTATCACCAAAAGCAGAATAAACTTGACGAGTTAGAGTTTCTTCTTGATACTGTTGATGTTCAAAGATTGTATCAACTTTTGAATCATCTATTGAAACAAGAAGATGAAACCAATTCTCTTAATCTTACAAGAAGCGAAGGAAATGAATTTTATATGAATGTTCAATATTTGTTATCCTGTGCCGCTATTATAAAAGGGTTAGACATTTGATTTTGGTGTGTGCGGTATATATTTTTAATCGTTATCTGGATTTATAAAATTTTTATAAAGATTGTTGCCATCTCTTGAATTAAGAATCTTTACAATAAGTTTTGCCCTATCTTTGTGATAGTTGCATTTATCTTCGTGGAAGTTTTCTTTCATAAGATGAAATATCAATAAAAACAATAGCTCATTATTTGACATTTCATCATATTGCCTTATTTTATTTTGTTGGTTGTTAATATGATTATTCATTACATTGTTGATAATTTGAAAGCTAATAAATTAGAAATAAATTTAATCGCAGACCAAAGTATTCATTTATTTCAGATTTTGATTTCGTGGGTTGTTTATATGTTTGTAATACTATAATGTGAATAAGGGGATTATTTATGAAAATACCAATTAAAAAATTTTATGAATATAAAAGAAGCTACGATTATGGCGACTTCTGGTCTATGATTGGTAAAAGAGTTACAAAACATCGTTCGCATAAGCGTTTAAGGCAACAATTAAAGAAAGAAACGAAAAGTGAGGAAGTAACTGAGGTTATAAAATGAGTAATTCAGATATTAAATCGGTTGACATTACGGTAAAATTACATAAGGATTTGCACGGCAATGAAGAAATCTGTCCTACTTGCAATGGTGTTGGACTTGTTATTGCTAACAATAGTTATGGTTTAGAAGATAGTACAAACAATAATCATTTGCCAACGTTCCCATACAAACATCAATCTTTAAGATTTTGTTCGGACTGTTATAATGGCGTGGTTCATCGGTGCGAATATTGCGGCGAAATTATCCCAAGACATCGGACAAAATGTAATTGCGAAAAACAAAGAGAAATTGATTTCATTGAATTGCAAAACAAAGAAAATGAAAAATTAATGAAGGCATTTGAAGCTCCGCCGGAAGTATTAGAAAAATCGTCGCTTTTCTATTCCGAGGACTACGGATATGACGATGGTTACTTTTCCGATTGGGAAGATTTCTTTGAGTGTTGGTACGAAAATCATAGTGTAGATGACCCGCGACCAGAGTATGTATGGGCAACAGAACCATATAAAATGTCGATTAGCGCGGATAGCATTATCGAAAGGGCAACAGAAGATTTGTATGAGGATGCTATGAGCGATATTTCAGATGAAAAGTTTGATGAGTTGCAGGAGTTCTTGAATAATTGGTGTGAAAATTCGGGAGTGAAAACAACATATTATCAATCAAAATACAAGGTGAAAATACCGTGGGAAGAAGATGAACATTAACAATGAGGATTTATAATATGAATGACATTTCAATAGGTGTTCTCAGCCGATTTCAGGCTTCTGAATACTGTCAAATCAAGCATAAAACCGATTCTGCGATTATCTCAATCTCCACGCCAAACGTAGATTATACTGGTTATCCCGTTGAAGCAGATGACGAAAATAGAGTTGTTGCTATTCTTTCGATTGAATTTATGGATGCTGACAATCCCGGCGATTACGACGTTTACGGTTGTATGACAACCATCGACGACCTTATGACCGACGAGGATGCCAAAAAGATTGTTGCGTTCGTTGAGAAATACAAGGATAAGCGTATTTTGGTGCATTGCGATGCCGGCATTTCTCGTTCTTCCGCAGTTGCAGCGGCAATCCTCAAACACTACACGGGCGATGACAGTATGATTTTCGATAGTCGCTGGTATAATCCAAATCGGTGGGTTTATCGCAAAGTGCTTGAGGCATTTGAGAGTGAGGCTGATTAAATGATTAATGCAGAAGAAGCATATAAAATGACAAATGATTTAGTGCAAAAGAAATTCAAAAGAATACAAAATAAAATCAACAGAAAGATTAAACGCAAAATCAAGTGTGGGGAATATAGCCTTAGTTTGTGTTGTGAATGTTTTACTGATGGCAAGATACGCAAATCGCTATTAGAATATTACAGAAATATGAATTACAATACAAAAATAGAGCTTGTACGTTATGATATTTATTCCCGACACTATGAGTTGTTTATATCTTGGCAAAATCCGCGAAACGCAGAGGGTAAGATGGAATGAGGAACAAATGAGAAAAGCAAAAATCCCAAAAGTTGACCCGCCATATTTTTATGGTGGTTCGTCTTATCTCTTTACTTTACAAAAAGCACATAACGAACTATGCGATTACGTTCAAAGGTTAGAACGCAAAGTCGCTCTGTTGGAAGTGAGGTTAAAGGCTTGTGAAAACAGCGAAAGAAATGAGAAAAATAACACGAAAACATAAATATGATAACAGTAGAGTTATTGGTTTAATTATTGAATTGAATAGCCAAATCAAAAACGCAGCCAAAGACGGCGGATATTCCATAAGAAGAATAACAAATCTTTATAATAAAGAGGAAGCAGAATACATTAGGCAATACTATGAAAAATTGGGGTATGTGGTTGAATACAGTTACGTATGGCGTGAAATCATTATAAATTGGGAGGAGAAATCCAATGAATAATAAATGGATTAGGGCTGCGATTCCCGCGCTTTTGATACATTGCTCCGTCGGCACGGTCTATTGTTGGTCAACGTTCAAACAATCCATAGCCGACCAGATTGGTATGTCGTCTTTTGCTGTCGGCTGGGCGTTCTCGTTGGCTATCTTTTTCCTCGGAATGTCGGCGGCTTTTGTCGGCAAATTCGTGGAATGTGATATACATAAGTCATCATTGATTGCTTGTATTTGTTTTACAACGGGAATGATTGGCACAGGATTGTCAATTCAGTTTTTGACAGGCTGGGCGGCAATGATAGGAATATATTTATGCTACGGCGTAATAATGGGTATCGGACTTGGTATAGGTTATCTAACCCCCGTGAAAACTCTTATGTTGTGGTTTTCCGAGAATAAAGGACTTGCAACAGGAATTTCAATTATGGGATTTGGACTTGCAAAAGCCATTGCAACGCCTATTATGGAGTGGTTGCAGGGCAGCTTTGGAATAGCACCAATGTTTATAATACTTGGCGCGGCATATTTCTGTTTGATGTTCCTCGGACACATACTACTTAAAAAGCCCGAAGGCTGGGTTGAACCACAGACAAACGAGGGATTCAATATCCTCGCTATGTTTAAGAATAAGCAATTTATCGGTATTTGGCTAATGTTCTTCTTGAATATCCATTGTGGATTGATGATTATTTCTTATGAGAAGCAGATTTTGGGCGTTGCATTTGCAACAGCGGCAAGTTTAGCATTGATTTTGAGCATCGTTCCTTCGTTTACCGCAGGATTTAACGCTCTTGGGCGGATTGGTTATTCAACACTATCCGATAGACTCAAGGAACGCAATTCAATTTACGTTATCATTTTCACAAGTTGTATAGTAATTTCTTCTATGGTTGTGCTATTCCACGCGGTCGAAGGAGCAACAAATATTGCACTTTCAATAATAGTAATTGCTTTTCTGTTTATTATTAATGCAGGATATGGCGGTGGTTTCTCGACTTTGCCGGCACTTCTGTCAGAAAGATTTGGGATGAAGAAGATAAGCCAAATCCACGGACTTGCTTTGTCTGCTTGGGCTATCGCGGGATTAACTGGCAATAACACCTCGGAGCTGATTTTGAATAGCACGGGAAGTTATACGAGTGTTGTTCTGGTTGGCGTGATATTATATACGGTTGCGCTGGTGATTTGTGTATCTTTAGTCGGTAAGAAAAGAGGTAAGACTATTGTTTGATGTCGCGGAAATGAAAGAACTTGTTGAAAAGTTAAACAAATACCGAGATGCTTATTACAATCAAAATACGAGTTTAATTACCGACAGGGAATATGATAGTTTGTATGATAAACTATGTCAAATGGAAGTGGAGAGCGGGTTGATTTTGTCAAACTCGCCCACTCAATCCGTTGGATATGCCGTATCAAGCAAGTTAGAAAAGGTTAAGCATAACCATCCGTTGCTTTCTCTTGATAAAACCACGGAAATAAATGAATTTGCTGATTATTTCAAGGGTAGAGATTGTCTGCTTATGGCTAAATTAGACGGATTGACTTGCTCTATTACCTATAAAAACGGTGAGTTATTCCGCGCGGAAACTCGCGGTGATGGCGAAATTGGAGAAGATATTACCGTCAATGCAAGAGTATTCTCAAATCTCCCTCTAACAATTCCCTATAATGGTGAATTAGTCATTGATGGGGAATGTATTATTTCTCAGGAGGATTTTGAACGAATTAACAATCCTCTTATTAAAAAAGCAGAGGTAGAGGGTAAAGCAAAAGGTCTGCAAGGTAAAGATTTGGCGGATTATGTACACAAAAATTCCTTCGCTAACCCGCGAAATCTCGTGAGCGGCACTGTTCGGCAACTCGATAACAAAATAGTCAAAAGCAGAAATGTTAAGTTTTTGGCGTGGAAGTTATATTCAATAGGGAAAGACAAGAAAATAGACTCACATTATCGCAGATTGATTGCCTTGAATAATCTTGGATTTGATATTGTGCCTTGTGATTATTTTGATACAACGGTAAACCAAATCAATGACGAGAGTTGTCAATTAGGAATTGAAGTAATCAAGGATAAATGCAAGTCTATGAGCATACCTATTGATGGTATGGTTGGAATGTTTGACGACATTAAATATGGCGAATCGCTCGGAATGACGGGTCATCATCCAAAACATTCTCTTGCTTTTAAGTTCTATCAAGAAGAAAATGAAACCACGCTAAAGGATATTGAATGGGCTACGAGCCGCACGGGGCAGGTCAATCCTGTTGCTGTGTTTGAGCCGGTCGAAATCGACGGTACAACTGTTTCGCGGGCAACGCTGAACAATGTGAGTTGTATAAAAGACCTTGAACTCGGCATAGGCGATACAATCACGGTTATTAAGAGTAATCAGATTATTCCTATGGTTACTCAAAACCTTACAAGAAGTAATACTTATAAAATCCCCGAAGTTTGTCCTTCGTGCGGGCATCCAACTGTTATCAAAAATGATAACGGCAGAGAAATGCTTTATTGCACAAATCGACAATGTAAAGCTGTGCTACACGATTCAATAGCGAATTTCGCAAGTAGAAACGCTATGAATATCGTCGGTATCTCAGATGAAAGATTGCGGGTTTTGATTGACGAAGGATTTATTGAGGATTACGCAGACCTTTATGATTTAAAATACCGCAAAGATGAGCTTGCCAAATTGTCTGGCTTTGGCGAGGATAGCGTGAACAATATGCTCCAAGCTATAGAAGATAGCAGAGATTGCGAGATGGCAAATGTTATTGTTGCGATTGGTATTCCAAATATTGGCAAATCCACGGCAAAGATTATCGCAGAGGAATGTGCGCGGAATTTCAATCCCATTGTAGATAGGAACGTTCTTGATACTCTGTTATGGTTAGCAACTGGTGAATACGATTGGAGCGAGTTGCCATCAATCGGTGAACTGACGAGCAATGTAATTAATGATTATGTATTTGCTAATGCGAGTTTGATAATGAGATTGAAGAATAATCTAAATATCAAAATGCCGGCACTGAACAACACAAAGCAAGATGATTGGCAAGCTGGCAAAACATTCTGTATCACGGGCAAGTTAGAGCACTTTGATAACCGCGCAGCTTTGGTTTATGATATTGAAATTCACGGTGGCAAAGTCGTTTCTTCTGTGACTAAAAAGACAGACTATTTGATTACGAATGATAAGACCTCCGGCAGTTCTAAAAACAAGGCTGCGGCAAAATACGGAACGAAAATCATCACCGAAGCAGAGTATTGTTTGGGAGATAAAAATTTTTAATGTAAATAGCAAAAAACATATTGACAAATTTTTTGAGAAGTGCTATAATAGCCTTGTAAACGAAAAGAGGTGAAAAGAAATGAGAGTAAGAATTGAATTAACCAACATTGAGGACGTAAAGAAGTTCCACGAAGCAGTTTGTACTGTTAAGGAAGATGTAAGAGTCAAGGGTAAGGATGAGAATGGTTCGCCGTGGGAAATGTCGGCAAAATCTCTGCTTTGTTCCCTGATTCTTTCGCAGAGGGCGCAGGAGGACAGAGAGCATACCGCGCACGATGTTGACTGGAACACCATTTGGTGCGAATGTGAGACCGATATTTATTCGCTTATTCAGGATTTTGTCGTTCTCTAAAGTAAATAGCACAAAAAATTAACGCAGTAAATAAAATATTGTTTTTATCGACGTTTTTGAGTATGTAAACCCCCTATTTTAGAGGGTTTGCATATTTCTAAATTAGAATAAAAACTGATTTGGAGAGATAATTTAATGAGTTTTCAACAACAAGGGATGATTATTGTAGGTTATCAAGGTGTTGGCAAGTCAACTCTTGCATTTCACAATAATCGTGCGATTGACCTCGAAAGTAGTAACTTCTTTGTTGATGGCGAACGTTCCGCGAATTGGCACATCATCTACTGCAATATTGCACGAGCATTGTGCAAGCAAGGATATATCGTTTGCATTTCATCTCATAAGGAAGTTAGAAAGGAACTTGCGCGACATCCGGCGAGTAAACAAGTAATCGTATATCCAACTCGCGCTCTAAAAGAGGCTTGGATTGCTAAACTTCGTTATCGTTTTGACGAAACGCAATCTATGAAGGATTTTAAGGCGTTAAAGAACGCCGAAGATTGCTTCGATAAGAATATCATAGATTTAGAAAATCAAGAGGGTTTTGAAAGAATCGGGTTTTCTACTATGGATTATGACCTTGCCGACCTTTTGGAACTTAACAGGAGATAAAAATGAGTTGTAAGCACAGAATGAAATCAGTTTTAGGCAAAGAATACACACGTTGTCGTAGAGATAACTCCGTTCATAGAAAGCCGTGCAAATGCCCAAAATATGAGCCGACCTTACGAGAAAGAATTAAGAGGTTCTTTAGTGGTCGTAAATAGAGTTTGGGCAATGCCGCACAAAAACACGTTTAGCATTAAGCCGATTGGCGAGCTTGTTGAGCGTTACACTTCGGGGGAGAAAGTCATTATCGACCCATTTGCAAATAATTGTAAGATAGGTACGATAACTAATGACCTTAATCCAAAATTTGATACTACATATCATATGGATGCTTTAGATTTCTTAAAGCAAATGAAAACAAATAGTGCTGATGTGGTTTTGTACGACCCGCCATATTCTTTAAGACAGGTTAAGGAGTGTTACGAGGGTGTTGGTATTACTGTTACGGCAGAACACACAAAAGCTTCTTGGAGAGCAAGACACCTTGACGAAATTGCGCGGGTTGTCAAGACCGGCGGATATTGTCTGAGTTTTGGTTGGAATACAAATGGAGTTGGCAAAAAGCGTGGGTTTGAAATTATTGAAATTTTAATTGTTGCTCATGGCGGTAGCAAGAATGATACATTGTGTACCGTTGAAAGAAAAATACAAAGAAGTTAAAGGAGAAAGAGAAATGAATACTTATAATCCTAATCCGATTGATACGTCAGATGTAGTTCTCACCCCCGAATTATTGGCGCTTACTGAAAAGCTGGCAGAAAATACGCATGATGTATGGGCAAAGGGAAGAATTGAACAGGGTTGGAAATACGGCGAAACAAGAGATGATGATAAGAAACTTCATCCTTGCTTGATTCCTTATTCTGAGTTGCCCGAATCCGAAAAAGAATACGACCGCAACACCGCGCTCGAAACAATTAAACTTATCCATAAACTCGGATATTTTATCGGAAGTTAAATAAACATAATTTCAAAGTCCTATTATAAGAGAGGTAAAAGCAATGAATTTTATGAACAGCATGAACGGAATGTTCGGAAAAGTACAGTCTGGTAAATGCAGACTTTCAATGACTGGCGGTATTGCCGTCCAGACAACAGGCGGCTATAAGACATACAATGTCAAAACAGGCAGATTAACAAATTGCAGCAATTTTGTTTTCGACGCTTGTGATGATTTTTTCTTTGTTATCCCGACAAATAATGTCGAGATTGGCGACATTATTTTCGTCAACAAGCTTCCAAAATGCGTTATCGGCATTAATAAAAAGAGTATCAAGGTTATCAATTACGAAGATTCTACTGTCGAAGAAATTTTGCCGGAGCGCCATGTATTTATGGGCAATACATATTTCTACGGAAAAATCGTTTCCGCATTTGGCACTGATTTGTTGAAGGGCAAGGGCGGTATGAAGAATATCATGTCCTATATGATGATGTCTGAAATGATGAAGGGTAATTCTGGAAACGGCGGCGGATTAAGCTCTGTTTTTCCACTTATGATGTTAAACGGCGGCATGACAAACATCTTTGACGGTATGTTTGATTTCGGTGACGGCGATAGTGACGACGAAGTAGAAGCAGACAACGATACAGATAATGACGAGGTGGATAAGTAATGGGTAGCGGTGCTTGGACGGCTTCAAATTATGCCAATTACACAAAATCAGTTGGTCGTAAAGTAACGACAGATTCTTCTGGCTGCTTATCATTTATGGCAGATAATATGTCCGCGCAGGATATTTATAAGTCCAGACACATTCAGCCGGAATTAAATCCAAAGAATGTAATGCGTGAATGCTGCGATTCTGAGGAACATCCGAATACAATACCCGTCATTCTTGCTCTTGACGTAACCGGAAGTATGGGTGGCGCGGCTATTGAAGTTGCGAAGAAACTTAATGAAGTTATGACAAAGCTTTATCAAAAGGTCAGTGATGTTGAGTTCTGCGTCATGGGAATCGGCGATTTGGCTTATGATGAAGCACCTGTCCAGATTTCTCAGTTTGAATCCGACGTAAGAATTGCAGAGCAGCTTGACAAGATTTATTTCGAGGGCGGCGGAGGCGGAAATGGCTTTGAGTCATATACGGCAGCTTGGTATTGTGGTCTGCGCCACACATCTCTTGATTGTTGGAAGCGTGGCAAGAAAGGTCTTATCATTACGATGGGTGACGAGCCGCTAAATCCATATCTTTCAAAGAGCGGAATCCGTACATACATTGGTGATTATCTCGAAGCAGATATTGAAACCAAGGTTTTATATGAAGAAGTTTGTGAAAAATTCGACGTATATCATTTGATTGTAAATGACAGAGAAACGTCCGCGAGATATTACGAGGAAAGGATTCAAAAGTCGTTCGGAAAATATTTTGATAACAAGCACTTATTTACTGTAACACTGGATGATATTGCAAATAAGATTGTAGATATTGTAGCCGGAAAACAGGAAACAGAAACTATTACAACAAATACAGAAATTACTTGGTGATAACATGAAAAAAGTTGAGGTCAAAGTAGTAATTGGAAGTAACTATGGTGACGAATGTAAAGGATTGGCAACACATTATTTCTCCGCAGAAGCCGCAAAAAATGAAAAGAGTTGTCTTAATGTTTTGTTCAACGGTGGTTGCCAAAGAGGTCATACCGTAGAAACAAAAGATACTCAATTAAGGCATATTTTCCATCATTTTGGAAGTGGTACATTCGATGGTGCTTATACCTACTTTGACCAAAACTTTATTGTAAATCCTATTTTCTTCTGCATAGAAAAAAGTAATCTTAACGACATGGGATATTCACCAATTTCCTATATTTCTCCTGAGTGTAAAGTATCAACGCCATATGACGCATTTTTGAATCAAATCATAGAAGCTAATAGGGGCGCTAAAAAACATGGCTCTTGTGGGTTGGGAATTTGGGAAACTCAAAAAAGATACAAAAACTCACACTTCAATTTCTCATATATAGAAATGGCAAAAATGAGAGAAAAAGATTTATACTTTTATTTGTGGAGTATTGCACATATTTATTTTCCTGCAAAATTATTGGAGTATGGAATCGAAGAAATCCCGCCTGAGTATATGACATTGATTGATAGCAAAGAACTAATCAATAGATATATTGCAGATTTCCAGATGATGAAAAATAGTGTAATTGTTTCTACGTTTGAAGAAATAGCGCAATTATACGATGTCATTGTGTTTGAAGGAGCACAGGGTTTATCATTGGATGAAAACAATATGGCAGAATATCCAAATGTAACCGCAAGTAGCACAAAATCAAAAATACCTATTGAACGTTCAAATTCCCTTGATGGTAACGTTGAAATATGTTATATTACACGGTCTTATTTTACGCGGCACGGAGTTGGTAGACTGCCTGATGAATGTGATAAATCTAAAATAAACCCAAACATTGAAGATTTAACAAATGTTCATAATGATTATCAAGATTATATTCGTTATGCTCCGTTTAATTGTGTGGATTTTTGTGAAAGAGTAATGATGGATTCAATATTGGCTAAATGTATATCGACCAATCCAGTTAAAACTTCTATTTTTGTTTCTCATTTGAATTATACAGATGGTGAAATATTCGGGGATTGTACAATAGATGATTTGGCAAAGAAATTTGATATAACATATCGTTCATCAAGTAAATACGCAGAGGATGTTATTAAATGAAAAACGAATACACTATGCCAACATTCCAGAAGGAAAAAGTAAAAATAACAAATACAGTTCTTTCAAGTGATGTTGAATATTTTAGTAGTTATATTGCAGGTGGCGATGATTGGGGCGACCCGATTTTCGACCCTGACGACGAAATTAATTGGTGAGTTAAATGAGAACAATTAACCCAATATTTACAAGTTTTTCCGTTGTTTCAATGAAAGCAGTAATAAATTACTGCAAAACGTTTCCGTGCTTTAAGGCTTTGGTCGTTTGCAAGAATTTACAGGAAATGGCTATTTTCTTTACCGATGTTCCTACGAAAGAATTTTTTGGCGGCAAGGTTAGAATTGACCGGATTAACGGCAAAATAAATATATCATTTGACAATGGAAGTTGTATAGACTTCTTAATATCAAGTGGCAATTTGATTGGGCGCAGGGTCAATGCTGTGCTTTATTCTAACAACATAAACCAAGACACACTATATTCGGCGTATAGCCCAATGCAAGTTCCTTATTATTTGACGGAGAAACAATGAAAAGGTGGCTATTAACACTTGAAGGATTCCGTTATCAACCAAAGATTTATGCTGAAACTGCCGAAAAAGCTGCAAATTTTTTCATAAATGAGAAAGTTATTAAAGTTGAGCCATATACGGACACTTCTTTTATGGATTCAATATCCGAAATAAAACGTAAATCTGAGCTTATCGCAGTTCAGTATGTATCAGATAATCGTACACGTCAATGGTATAAAAGTGTTCTGTCGGATGGCACATTAAGAATAAGACTTTATAAAGACTTAAACGATAATACATTTTATGATATTGCAGAATATCAATTTATGCCAAACGGAAGGCTTATTTATCCTTGCACGTTTACTTGCTCAAATCCAAAGGATGTTTGCAAATTGTTTTTGGCTTCTCAAATTTCTTGTGAAGTGGTTTCGTATAGATTTTATGGTCAACCGAAGTTAGCTAAACCATCAGAATTAAAAGGCATTAAACAGAGTTTTTCAGCGGATTATATTCCAAAGAAATGTTCTTACCCTTGTTTTGTTGCCGGTGATGATTTGTGGATTAAACACAGAGATTTCTTTTCCGCTTCACACAGACCATCAGACCCAAAAGATAATGGAACGCCATTGATATATCGTGCCAAAAAATATTTCAATATGGATTTAAGTAGCAAAGAAAAATTCATATATTCTGACTGTTGGGGAGGCATTGTTCTCCGCAACGAAGCGTGGATTGTGTTCCGAAATTTCGGGCAAGTAATCCGGCGCGACCGACACCAACCAATACAAAGTTTGATTAAAGCATTTCTTAAAGCAGATGTTTTAATCAAGTATAATATAGATTCTTTATCAAATGATTGGTATAGATTTTTTGAAGATGTAATAAGAAAATATCAGTTATTCATAAAAGAGGAAACAGTATGAAAATTAAAATGGAATACAATGATTATGTTCTTCTCAAACCATTCGAGATTCAACAAAAAACCTCACTAATTGTAAACAATACAGATACCCCTTGTCTTGGCAAAGTCGCGGTTGATTATGAGATTTGGGGCGGCGAAACCGTATATGCTGTTGGTGAGATTCTGTTATTTGATGTAATGAAATCTCAAAAATATGTAATCGGCGGCGAGGAATATATTATCGTAAAAACAGAAAATATTATTGCAAAGGTGGATTCAGATGGCGAAAAAGATACTGTATAACGAGGACGCGCAAAAAGCACTTCAAAATGGCGTAAACACCGTTGCGGAATGTGTTAAGGTAACTCTCGGCGCAAAAGGTAATTTTGTTGGCTTAGATAGAGATTATGGTTCACCGCTTATCACTAATGATGGAGTAACCATAGCAAAAGAGGTTGTTCTGTCTGATGAATTTGAGAATATGGGTGCAAAGCTCGTATGTGAGGCTTCCTCAAAGACGAATAGCGATTCCGGCGATGGCACAACTACCGCTATTGTTCTTGCACAAGCACTGGTAAACAACGGACTTCAAACGGTAGCCAATGGTGAAAGTTCTGTTTTGGTTAAAAAAGGTATGGAGAAAGCTGTTGATGATGTGGTTAAATATATCAAAGAACACGCTATTCCTGTCCGTGGAGCAGACGATATTGCAAAGATTGCGACTATCTCATCCCGCGATGAACAGTTCGGCAAAATCATTGCTGACATTATCGAGAAGATGGGTAATGACGTTGTAATCACGGTCGAGGAATCCCACACTGGTAACACAGATTATGAGATTGTCAAAGGCTTGCAGTTCGATAAAGGCTATGTTGCACCTCATATGGTTACAGATGTCGAGAAAATGATTTGCGAGTACGACAATCCGCTCATTCTGATTACTGACCAAAAAATCACCAATATTCAGGACATTCTTCCCATTCTTGAAGAAGTGTCAAAAAGCGGCAGAGCGTTACTGATTATTTCTGATGAAATGTCCAATGAAGTAATGGGTACACTCATTCAGAACAAACTGCGCGGAGTTCTCAATGTAGTTTGTGTTAAGCCGCCCAAGTTTGGTGAAATGCGCGAGGCTTGGCTTGAAGATATTGCGGCACTCACTGGCGGCGTATTCATCAATAGTAAGCACGGAATGAGTTTGAAAGAGGTTGAAACGCACCAACTTGGTTCGGCACAGAAAATTAAGGTTGATAAGGACACAACCACGATTATCGGCGGCACGAACAATCCTGATATTATCCAAAACAGAGTTTCTTCAATCCGCGCGGAGCTTGAAAAAGCAACATCCGAGTTCGACAAGGAAAAGCTGAAGGAGCGTATCGCAAAACTGACGGGCGGCGTGGCTGTCATTCGTGTCGGTGCTTCAACAGAAGTCGAAATGAAAGACAAAAAGTTGAGGTTAGAGGATGCACTTGCGGCGACAAGAGCTGCTATTGACGAGGGTATTGTACCCGGCGGCGGTATTGCACTTCTTAATGCTTGCGATGAATTGCAAAGAAATAAAATTTATGATTATGCCGAAGATTATTTGGCAGGAAATGAAATTGTAATCGAGGCATTGCAAGAACCGTTTAAGAATATTGTAGAAAATGCGGGTTGTGACTACAAAGAACTATACTCGACATATATGGCGAATAAAGGTAAGAAACCACATTGTTATATTAAGAATTGTGGATTTGATGTAATGACAAATAAGTTTGTTGATATGATTGAAAACGGTATTATCGACCCCGCGAAAGTTACCCGTACGGCACTTCAAAACGCTTTGTCTGTGGCTACAATGATTATCTCAACAAAGGTATTGATTTCAGAAGATAAGGAAACCAAAGAATAAGAAAAGAGAAATGCAATGAAAATTGTTAATACACATACTGGCAAAATATATGTTGACACCGACAGAAAGTTAGAGTTCTTAACCGTTGGTGATTATGGCAAAGAAAATAATATTAAGGCTGATTTCCTCGGATTAACCAAAGAAATCAATGGCGTGGCAAATACAGAAGTTGATTTATCCGATAAATGGGTTGCTACCATCAGCACACAAAAGGGCTGCCCTATGAATTGCCAATTTTGCGATTGCCCCAAATATGGATTTTATGGTAATGCTTCTATTGATGATATGTGCTATGAAATTGAGCAAATATTAAAGGGCGAAACCGTAAAGGAAACAAAAAGATTCAATGTGCATTTCGCAAGAATGGGAGAACCGACATTTAATAAAAATGTCTTGGCTTTTGCAGAATCCTACCTAAAACCTCTTGTTGGTGAGTATATCAAAGCAGATACCATTCATCCAGTAGTTTCAACAATGCTCCCGAAGAATAATCCCAAACTTTTTGATTTTATTACTGAGTGGTGTTATATCAAAAACAACGTATATAACGGTGAAGCCGGGCTTCAATTTAGTATTAACAGTACGGATGAGGCTCAAAGAAAAACACAATTTGGAAATAAAAGTTTAGCACTTGCTCAGATTTCGGAGTTTGCTCGCACACTTCCTATGCCGAAAGGTAGAAAATACACATTGAATTTTGCGGTTACTGCGCAGACAATCCTTGATGCAAAAGAACTTTCAAGACTATTCGACAAAGATAAATTCATCGTTAAGATTACTCCAATTCACGAAACAAATTCTGCAATTAAGAATGGGTTTGATGTAGCTACTTCTTATACAGATTATGATGTTTACAGAAAGTTCGAACAGCCCCTACTTGATGAAGGTTGGGATGTAATTGTGTTTGTTCCAAGTAAAGAGGAAGATAGCGACAGAATTACTTGTGGAAATGCTTTAATTGCAAATGAACAATAAAACCAAAGAGGAAAAAGAATTTGACAGTAATTAAGAACACCCCCCGAGCAAAACTCATTTGCGGAGAGTGCGTAGAGCAACTAAAATTACTTGATGATAATAGCATTGATTTGATTGTGTGCGTTAGAGGAAGTGCTTAAAAACTATATTGAGAATCAAGGTTAAGGTGGCGACAGCGAATGTTAAAAGCATACAAGTATAGGTTATACCCAAATAAAGAACAAAAAATACAAATTACCACGACATTTGGCTGCTGCCGTTTTGTATATAATCAAACATTAACCTATCGAAAAGATATTTATGAACAGGAAAAGAAATCGTTAAGTAAAATCGACTGTAATAATTACTGTAACAGGGAGTTAAAGGTGCATTATAAATGGCTGAAAGAGGTAGATAAATTTGCTCTTACTAATGCTATTTATAATATGGATAGTGCTTATCAAAAGTTTTTTAGGGAACATACTGGATATCCGAAATTTAAGAGTAAGCACGATAATCGAAAATCATATAAAACCAATTTTACGAATGGGAATATAGCGGTAGATTTTGACAAAAATAAAGTAAAATTGCCAAAATTGAAATGGATAAAGGCAAAACTTCATAGAAGGTTTAATGGTGTTATAAAATCAGCGACGATATCACAAACTCCGAGCGAAAAATATTATGTATCATTTCTTGTAGAAACAGTTCATAAAACATTACCGCGTGTTAATAATGAAATTGGTTTGGACTTGGGTATCAAAGATTTTTGCATAACATCAAATGGCGAGATATACAAAAATCCGAAAAATTTAAGCAAGTACAGAAGATTGCTAATAAAATTACAGCGTCAGTTGGCACACAAGAAAAAAGGCAGCAACAATTATCATAAAGCAAGAGTAAAAATAGCAAAATGTTATGAAAAAATAACAAATCTCAGAAAAGATTATTTGCATAGAATTTCTTTGAAAATTGTCAGCGAAAACCAAGTGATAGTAACAGAGAACCTGCAAGTACAAAATATGATGAAAAATCATCGTTTAGCAAAATCCATTGCCGATGTTTCGTGGTATGAGTTCACAAGACAGATTGCTTATAAATCTGAGTGGAATGGTCGTATTTATTAAAAAATAGACACTTTCTTCCCAAGTAGTCAGTTATGCTCGTGCTGTGGTTATCTTAACCCCGAAACAAAAGATTTATCTGTTCGGGAATGGATATGCCCAAGTTGCAAAACAATACATAACAGAGATGTTAATGCGGCGAAAAATATCCTTTCAGAAGGACTCAGACTATTATCTTGATAAAAGAATAGTAGGGACGGTTCAGCCCGAATTTACGCCTGTGGAGTTAGTAGGTTACGAGGACGATGAAACAGGAAGCCCATTAGTTTTAGACAATGGGTAGTTCACTACATAATGTTCTTCCGCAAGGGCAAAGGCATTAAAATCAATCATTGCGGGACGAGCGATATTCTATCTTATCCCAACATAAAAACTAAAGACGAAAACGGCAATAATCTGCACGACACAGAAAAGAACGTTGACCTTATGGAAGTCTTGGTTAATAATTCCTCAAAAGAGGGAGAAATTGTTTTAGACCCGTTTATGGGAATTGGCTCAACTGGAATCGCGGCAGTTAGAAACGGTCGTGAGTTTATTGGAATTGAAATTGATAATAAATACTATGATATTGCTATGCAACGTATAAAGAAAGCGAGTTAAATAATGACTACAAAATGTTGTTGGGCGCAAGCGGAGCGGGATGGAGATATATTTACTTGCCCAGTTTGCGGAAAGAAAATTGATGTGGGAGAAAAATACATTGTTAAATCCCATAAAAGAATAGGTGGGCAAAGACGAGCTAATTTACACGCCGGTTTTGAAGATGGCGCGAACTGCTGGTTGAATCCAAGTGATTTCCAAGTTGGTAACTGTGGCAGAGTTTATATTGAATTTACCAATGGCGAAGTACATACGATTACAACGTCCGGGGTTCAACAGTTGGACTTTGACGGAAAGACCTTAACGGTTAATACATATAATACTGTTTATGTATTTGAAAAAGCAGAAAAATAAATAGCACTTCCAAAACGGAAATGCTAATTGATAAATAGTATTTATTGTAGGGTTTTATATTTAACAACATTTACAATATCGTTTTCCCAAGCAGTTTTCCTATGGTTTCTCAGCCATATCTTATACTCCTTGAGGCGTATATCAGAGGCTTCTGCTGACAAGCCAAATGTGTTTTGAATATCCCGCGCGGATTGTATCTCAAACGCCTTAAACAAAGGTAATGGAGATAACAATGTCACCGCAAAATAGTCAGCTTCAATTTCATAATCTTGGTTATTGATTTGTGCGAATGAGTTCTCAGCAATTTTATCCACGGCAGACAGAATGTGATGTCCACAAACGATATGACCTATTTCGTGGGCTATCGTCCATCTGCGCCGACCATAATTGCTCGTTTCAGCCAAGTTCACCAATATTAAATATCGGTTAGTTTCCACGTCATAATGCGTGCAGCCGGACTTGCTTTGACACAAGGCAATAACGTCATTGACTGAACAATGATTGATGTCAGCAAACTTCTGGTATGACATTAGTTTGCAGTTTGGTATTAGAGATAAAACCTCATTCAAATCGAGCGGATATGTAATTCGCGGGAGTTGAGAATAGAGTTTTAATACCAAATTGTTGATATAAATTCTTCTAATCAATGGTTATAGTCCTCCTATTATTATACTTCTATTATTAGTATAACAAATTAGGTGGGCGATAAACAGGACAATGCTCAATCGTTTTCCTCAAAAGCATAGCCAAAGGCAAGTTTAATCATTTCGAGTGATTTGGTTTGGTCTTGCGGAGTCATTCGTTCCTTGCCGCGCTGCAAGGTGATAATATACTCATCGCCAAGCAGTTCTGAGGCGGGAGTTCTGACATCCGTTCTTCCGAGCAGATAATCAACTGACACATTAAAGTATGTGGCGACTTTAGCTATCTTATCTGCCGAAGGAGTAGATTGTCTCCATTTTCTAATGACAGAGTTGCCCATTCCTAAATCGCTTTCTAATTTGTTGATTGTTATTCCGCGCTCGGCACAAAGCTCCACAATTCTTTGATACAATACGCTATCCATAATAATTCTCCTTTATCGAGAAAATAATCTCGAAAAACTATTGACATCGAGAGAATTTTCTGATAATATATACACATTGAGAAAATAATCTCGAATTATCAATATTATACAGCCTATTTTCTCAAAAGTCAATATGCAGGAAGGAAGTTTTTTATGTTTTACGCAAAATTTAGAGGAATTGAGAATAGTGATGTCGCAGAATTTCAGACAGAACAGCAGAGGGATGAATGGGTAAACTTCCAAGATGAGTTCAGCCGCGACTTTGACACTACGGTTGACAACTGCGTTTTTGGGCGGGAAAAACTGACAAACGAGGACGAAATAAAAAGCGTGGTTGAGAATAAGAATATCCCGACCGCGCAAGATGAAATTCTACCTTACATAAAATGGTATTTAAGGAGTAACATATGCTGAAAAACAAATTAGAGAGTTTACTTTGGTCGCTGGAAATGATTAAGCGTTCTGCCGGAAGTGAGAGAGGCTGTGTTCTGAAAGATACTGGCGGCTTTATCCACGATGGGCAGGTTGACGATTTAATTACTCTTGTTAAAGAAAGAATGTTCGCGGATAACGCATTTCCGAGCGGAGTTAAAACTGTGTCTATGTCAGAACCCATTAGCTCGATGAAGGATTTTGATAAATTGGTTATGACAAAGAATTTTGGCGGGACTTATAGTGTCGAAATCAAGAAAGATAATACGGTCGCGTCTATTCCCAAAGCGGCTCTTAAAAATCAGATTGAGCTTGACGTATCGGGTATAGAAGTTTCGAGCGAAAAAGGAATTAAGTGTTCTTTTGAAAAGGAGATTTCCTATGGCTATTAAAGGCGCGATTATTGGAGATATTATCGGTTCGCAGTTTGAATTTCACAATATATATGCAGACAAGAAAATAGCACCACAAGATATAGTGGTATATGCAAATAAAGACACAATATGTTGTGGTTATAATGACAATAAAACAGCTATTTTATTGACAGATAAATGCGAGTTTACCGATGATACCGTCCTTACTTTGGCTACAAAGTATGCTATTCAGCATAATAAGCCGTTTGCCGAGGTTTATGCCAAATTCGGCAAAAAGTACCCTCACAAGGGATTTGGCGGGATGTTTTTGGATTGGCTCGATACCGACCATACGCAACCATATAATAGTTTTGGCAATGGCTCGGCAATGAGAGTTTCTTACATCGCCGACTACTATGATGACATAGAAGATGTTGTTGCTAATGCCCGACGTTCGGCAGCTTGTACTCATAACCACCCCGAGGGAATATTAGGAGCAGAGGTTACGGCAGCTTGTATATGGTTTGCGAAGAATGACAGAACTAAAAAGCAAATTTTGGAATATGCTATTGCTCAATATCCAAAAGAGGAATATGCGTATAGCCCCGAAATTCCTCTTGCTCAAATGAGGGAATATTATCATTGGGATGTCACTTGTCAAGGTTCTGTTCCGGCAGTTATTCGCTGCATTTACGAAGCAAACAGTTACACCGAATTTATCCGCAATGTGTTAAGTTTGAAATGCGACACTGATACATTGTGCGCTATTGGCGGCGGGATTGCGGAGGAATTGTTTGACAATTCTGCTGACCCGATTATGACTCAAGCAGACGAAATCTTGAAAAAATACCTTGACGATTATCTTCTAAAAATTTTTTTAGAAAATTAAAGGAAATAGCAAAAAACATATTGACATAACTATTACAAAAATGTTACAATATAGGTGAAATAAAAATGAGTGTTAAAGAATTACTGAAAAGCAAAGAATATGATTTTTTGCGGGATGACCCAAATCTCGGCGATAACGTTATTCTTCTTGGATATGGCGGCAGTTACGCTTACGGAACGAACAATGAAGATTCCGATGTAGACATTCGCGGAATAGCCACAAATACTTCAAGAAATATTCTTACTGGGCGAGATTTTGAACAAGTTGTTGATGTTCAGACAGATACGACAATTTATTCATTTGATAAAATTGTAAAGTTGCTTTGTTCCTGTAACCCTAACACCGTGGAGATTCTTGGACTTAAACCAGAGCATTACTTTTTACTTACAGATGTAGGAAAGAAATTGATTGATAATAGTCATTTATTTTTATCTAAAAAAGCTATATATTCATTTGGATGCTATGCTTCAAACCAACTCCGTCGCCTGGAGAACTTCTGCGCGAGATTAACAAGCCAATCTCAATTAGAAAAGCACATTCTCAAAAGTATCGAACACGCCTCAGTCGATTTTAAGGATAGATATTTCGATATGCCGGAAGATGCGATTAAATTGTACATTGACGAATCTCCGCGAGATGACTACGAAACAGAAATCTTCTGCGACGTAACATTGAAGCATTATCCACTCCGCGACCATAAAGGTATGCTGAATGATATGGGAAAAATCATACAGCAATACAAGAAGATGGGCAAACGCAATGAAAAAGCGCAAAGTCATAATAAGTTGGCGAAGCATATGATGCACCTTGTCCGACTTTATCTTATGGCTTTTGATATTCTTGAAAAGGGCGAAATCAATACCTACCGCGAAAAAGACCACGATTTTCTTATGGATATTCGCAACGGTAAATATCTCGACGACAATCAGCAGCCGACCAAAGAGTTTTATGAAATCGTTGATGAGTTAGAAGCCAAACTTGATAAACTCAAAGATACGACAGATTTGCCCGACACGCCCGATATGGATAAGGTTATGGATTTGGTCGAGGAAATCAATGGCGACGTGGTTAATAAAAATGTATTGCCGTATTGAATGTAGGTGAGTAACCATATGACAAGAGAAGAAGTATTACAATTTACAGGTTTGAAGAAAAGATTTTGCAAGGATTGTAACTTGCCTATTAATCTTTTTGACGAACCTTATTTTACGCAAAGGCTCAAAGCACTTGATGTTCAGTTTGATTGCGTAAAGAAGTTCGATACGTTTTGCGCGGATTTAGAAAAATACGATACCGAGCAGGAATATTTTGAGTATTACAACACCGTCAAGGATAGCGTTATCAATATGATTAAGGATAACACAGAATATATGAAGTTCCTTAATGACGATTTCGCGGACGTGAGGGTTGTAACCAAAAATATTACGTTGGGTAACAAAAATCTTTATATCGAGGGAAATCAGGATAAGACTTTCATTTCTATTGATATGAAGAAGGCTAACTTTTCCGCGCTCAGACACTACTCTCCCGCGATTTTCAAAAACGTGGAAACTTGGGAACAGTACATCGGCTTTTTTACTCCGAGTGAACACATAAGAAATAGCAAATATATTCGTCAAGTTATTTTGGGCGCGTGTAATCCAAAAAGACAGATTACATATGAACGTTATCTTATGACAATGCTCTATCTGCATATCAAGAGTGAACTTGATGGTAAGGTTAGTTTTTACAGTTTGGGCAACGATGAAATCATTATCTCAGTTGCCGGCACGAGCGTTTCCGCAAAAGAAATCAAAACTGCAATCGCAACTTGTCCGCAAAAAATCGGTGAGTTAGTCCGATTTGAGATGTTCGACTTGCAAAAGGTTGGCGATTATGGTTGGATGAAGGTTATCTATGACGAGCCTGAGAGAGTTGAATTTAAGACTATTAATGCCGACATTTATCACCAAATCGTAAAACATTACTGGAATATGCCGATTACCGAAGATGACCTTGTATTCCGCTATAATGGCGTTTTGGCAAGATTTTTAGAGGAAGTGAAAAATCCGTGGAAATAAAATTACCTATGCCTGTACAATTTATTCTTAATCAGTTGAACGACAACGGATATGAAGCATATGTTGTCGGAGGTTGCGTTAGGGATTCTATTATGGGCTTTACTCCGCACGATTGGGATGTTTGCACTTCCGCTCTGCCCGAACAGGTAATTGATGTTTTCAAGGATTACAAAGTAATTCCCACAGGTATTCAGCACGGCACAGTTTCCGTGGTTTTGGAAGATACCGTTTATGAAATAACCACATACAGAGTTGACGGAGAATACAAGGATAATCGTCATCCCGACAGCGTGGAGTTTGTGTCAAATCTTAAAGAAGATTTAGCCCGCCGCGATTTTACAATCAATGCTATGGCTTATAACGACAAGGATGGACTAATTGATTACTTTGGCGGTATTGATGACATTAAGCATAAGTTCATTCGTTGCGTTGGATTGCCGAAGAAAAGATTTTCCGAGGATGCCTTGCGGATTATGCGAGCCTTGCGTTTTGCTATGGTTTTTGGGTTTGATATTGAGGGTAGAACAAGTTTTGCTATGGATATTCTCGCGGATAATCTAAATCAGATTTCTATTGAGAGAATCAATGCTGAAATCACGAAAATGTTGTCTTGTTTGTGTGATAAACCATTAGTAAACCTATTGTTTTATAGGGAAGTTGGCTTTAATAAACAAGAGTATAATCATTATCGTGTATTATACTTGAAAATGCTTAAATACCTTCATATCATAAACTACAAGATTAATGCGGTTGATTATATTGAGAAATTCCGCAGGATTGCAAAGTATAGTGATAGTTTCTTACTAAACCTTGCTATTACTTTTGATAGCCCACAGATTGAGGAAACGCTTATTTGGCTAAGATATTCCAACATTGTTATTGCAGGAGCAAAAGAGATTTATACGTTAGGGCATTATCTTGTGGATGAGGCGGACGAATGGCGATTTGACGATTTGACATATCACGCGCGGAAGTTGCTGGCAAAAATTGAGCATAGCGATTATAATGATATTATTAGTTTCGCGGAGTCGTTATGCGATAATGCAAGCAATAGCCGACAAATAAATATATCTATAAGTCTTGGTACATTACGTGCCAATGTTGCTCAATGTATAGAGAATTGTGACGTTTACTCCTTGAAATATCTTGCAATCAATGGGAACGACCTAATTGAGCTTGGTTATAAAGGAAAGCAGATAGGCAAAATACTGAATAAATTGCTCGACCTTGTAATGGGGGATAGGATTAAGAATACCCGCGCGGAGTTGCTACAAATAGTAAAGGATGGTAAACTCAATGCCGGAATATAAATGTCCTAAATGTGGCTGCGAAAAAGTTTATGCAAAGCCTCAAGGTCGAAGAATGGGTGTCTATTGCGCGGATTGTAATACTTGGATTCGTTTTACGACCTATAAAAAAATGAAAGACATCTATAACAACTTAGATGAAGAAAATCTCAATGACGAGGTTTCAGTCCGCAAAATCAAGAAACTCGGCAATGTAACAAGAATGTATTGCTCTAAATGTCAATGCTTGTTATATAATTCAAATTATCCAAAAATCGAAGGTCAGTTTGATTTAGTCAATGCTAATTTTTGTCCAAGATGCGGGAGAAAGCTAATTTAATTTTTTTTGCATTTAATATAAATACCACAAAACATTATAAACGAAATGAGGAAAACCAAATTGAGATTGACAAATAAATGGATTAACGGCGATTGCCTTAAAGAATTAAAGAAATTACCCGACGAAAGTGTACATCTTATTATTACTTCACCACCCTATCATAACTTAAGAGTTTACAGTAACGACCCTTGTGACCTGTCAAATTGCGAAAGCTACGAGGAATATTATTATCTGCTTGGGCTTGTGATTAAGGAATGTGAACGTGTGCTGATTCCGGGCGGTAAGTTTGTAATGCAATATGAAGATTATAACTATACTATTGGTCGTGATGGCAAAAGCGGTCAAGAAAGTTTGACTGGTGACATTGATAAGATTTTCAAAGATTGTGGATTTTCGCTCTGGACGAAGTGTTTCTGGCGCAAATATTCAGCCCAAAGAGCTATGCTTGCACAAGGGAATCTCTATTACAGGAATATGAAAGCAAGAGATACGATTCTTGCGGCAAATGTTGGATTTGTTTATGTTTATAAAAAAGAGGGAGATTGCGAAGTTATCAAGGCTTCTGATATTACTCTTGCTGAATGGGCTGATTGGGCTGACGGCGTGTGGAACATCTCAAACTCAGGCATTGGACACACAACGCCATTTGCGGAAGAACTTGTTAAAAGATGTGTTAAGTTGTGGTCTTGCCCCGGTGATACTGTTTTAGACCCATTTGCTGGTGCTGGAACAGTAAACAAAGTTGCCATTGAAAATCATAGAAATGCAATCGGAATTGAGTTAAAAAAGGAATTTTATGACCTTGCTATCAACGATAGATTTTCTAAATGGGACGATAACATTTTTGAAACTGATGATTCAGTAGACAAAATGAAGGAACGTTTTGCAGAGCAACTTGCGATTGGTAAAGAACAAAGTGAAAATGCTAAAGTTGCGAAAGAAGAACAGAAACAACTTGTTCAAAAGAAGAAAGATATTCGTGCAGAAATCAAGGAGCTTGAAACACAGTTAAAGGCTCTCGGCGTTAAAGCTAAAGAAATTAAGGAAATCAAGGATAATTCACTGAGGTTATTTAATGATTGAACTTGAAATTCCTGTTGAGCAAATACCTTATATTAGAACAATCGAAGGTAGAAAATTTAGAGATGGAAAATGGCAATTTCCTGATTCATCACTAAATAAGTTAATTCAATTAGGCTTGGTTTCATCAGATACTAAGCCTATTGAAAAGACTATGAAACAATATTCTTTATCGCCGTTTCTGCGTGATTATCAAAAAGACATTTGTAACAAAGCACTAAATGCTGAAAATTATGGTGTCTTTGCCGACACAGGTACGGGTAAAACCGTTATGGGTTTGGAAATAGCAAAATTTTACTCCAAGTCACTGATTTTGTGTCCTTTATCTGTAATAGAAACAGCTTGGATTGATGATTGCCGAAAATTTTACCCAAATAGAAAAATTATTAATGTTTGGGGAGTTTCAAAAGCAGAAAGGCTTAAACACCTAAATACCGAAGCTGATATTTATGTGATGAATTACGATAGCTTTAAGATACTTTACAACGAAATACGCAAAGCTAATTTTGATTGTATTGTGGTTGATGAAAGCAGCGTAATGAAAAATATGAAAAGCCAAATTACAACTATGCTTTTAGGCATTACGGATATTATACCTCATAAATTTGTAATGAGTGGTACACCAACACCAAACAGATTTGATGAAATCTTCCCACAAATGAAGTTTGTTAATGCAGAGATACTTGGAAACAACAAATATGGATTTCTTCAAACCTATGCACATCAATGTATGCAAGACCCACACGTTTGGTATCAAACAGACGAAGATAAGGATAAGTTTTATTCAAAATTAAGTGAACAATCAGTTTTCCTAAAGAAAGAAGATTGTTTAGACCTTCCCGAACAAGTCTTTGAAATCCGCAAATTTGATATGTCAAAAATTCAAAGACGCTACTATGACGATATTGAGAATGATATTCTTGAACATATCAATCAATGGAGCAAATTTGAGTTTACAGCTAAGTTAATGAAACTCCGCGAGGTCGTTAGTGGTTTCGTAATCAATAAAGACAAGACAATAACCACATTTGATAACGACAAAGAAAAGCTATTACAAGAAGTCGTTTCTGAAATTGGCAATCAACCGATTATTGTATGGTGTCAGTTTACGCACGAAATTGAATCACTTGCAAAGAAATTTAATGGCGTGGCATTAACATCTAAAACTAAAAATCGCGATGATATTATCCGGCAGTTTAAGGATAACAAAATCAATTTATTATTCACGCACCCAAAACTAATCGGCAAAGGTTTAACCTTTACTAATTGCACTTACAATATTTACTATTCTATGAGTTTTAGCTATGAAGAATTTAAGCAAAGTAAAGATAGGATTCACAGAATAGGTCAAGGCAATAAATGCACATACATAATTTTACAGGCTAATAACTCCATTGAAGAAAAGATTTACGATTGTGTTCAGCGAAAAGGGAATGCAGTTGATGAATTGTATCTTGAAATGGGACTAAGAAACGCGAGTTAGGAGATTGTTATGGAAATTATTAAAAAGGGCGATATTGGGCAGGTAATTGAATCAAAAATGTTTGAGTGCAAACGCTGCGGATGCGTATTCAAGGCAGAGCGCGGCGAGTACGAAAGCAAAATGGATTGCCGTAATGATATGTATTATCTTTGTGATTGCCCGACCTGCGGCAAGACGGTATATCAGAGTGAGGAATAATGCAGTATTTAGGCGGTAAAAGTAGAATAAGCAAAAGAATTGCGGAGGTTATAAATGCGCTATCAAGGCGGGAAATCGAGAATATCACGGCAGATTGCCGAGATAATTTCAATAACCTCTCCCGTAAATGCACGGGGGGAGAACTTTAATTAGCCTATTTTGTGGTTCTTGTTCGGTAGAGAGTAAAATTCAAGGATTTGACAGAATGATACTGAACGATAAACACAAATATTTAATAGATTTGCTTAAAGGTGTTCAATCTGGTTATGAATTGCCGGAACATATTTCAGAAGAACAATATAAATACATTCGTGAACATAAAGACGAAGATTGTGTGCTAACCGGATTTGTTGGGTTTGGTTGCAGCTTTGGTGGCAAGTGGTTTGGTGGTTATGCAAGAAATAAAACCAATACCAATTATGCTCTGCAAAGTAAAAGGTCATTGATGAAGGATATGGCAACACTCAAAGGTGCGGAATTTACTTGTCAAGATTATCGTGACGTTGAACTTCCACCTGATTGTGTGATATACGCAGACCCGCCATACAACAATACAACGGGTTATGGTCGTGAGAAATTTGATAGCGAGAAGTTTTGGGCATATACAAGAGGGGTTAGCAAAGACCATTTGATGTTTATTTCGGAGCAGACAGCTCCAGCGGATTTCGTGACGATTTGGGAAAGACCATTTACTCGCACACTTGATGTAAATAAGCAGAATCAATTTAAGGTAACAGAAAAATTATTTATACATAAATCGCAAGCAGAAAGGTTGAATTTGTTTGGAACTAACGAAGATAGAACGTAAAGCCGATGGCGCGATAACAAAAGAAACATTTACTTCTAACGAAGAAAATTATGAAATTTTATATCGCCAATGGGTAACTTCTGATGGTGTAAAATTCGTGAATGGACAATAGATGAGTACATAAGAGCTAATCCGAATAAAAACATTATCCTTCCGTTCAAAATAGACAACCGTGAAATTAATGTTGAAGCTCATTGTCAAGAGTTGCGACAAATTTATGCCAAAAAGAACGGTAAGAAATGCGTTTCTTTTTGTAAAAGCATTATCTACCCGTTAAAAGATAACAAGGGGTGATTCCGATGGGATTATTCAATAAACCAAAAGAGGAAGTCGAATTGAATTTTCATTGCGAAAAGTGTGGAACAGATTTTTCCCGAAATTTGGCGGATTGTGAGAAATCAGTCTATCCCGCGTTTGGCAATTTAGAAATGACATATTACTTCTCGCGCTGTCCTGATTGCGATAACAGAGTTTCCGTGAGGTATGACTAATGGCGTTTTGGAACACGATAGTCGAGGAAATGACGAGAGGTAATTTCTCTTTTGCGATTTTGATTGTTGGCGCGGCATAGTTGGTCGTAATGATAATCAATGTATATAAGAAAAGATAAAAGTTTCACCTCTATTTTAGAGGGTTTGGAACACGAAAAATGATGATAAAAGTGTGGTTTTATTGACATTTATAAAAGGAGATATGATTTATGAGCATTTATAAAAAAGTAAAAAGTTATTACAAGAATAAAAGAGAAGTATATGATTATTTGAAATGTGAAATTAATTGTGATACTGAGGTGATAAAGTATCTTGAAAATTTATTGTCAAATAAAGAATGTTCTGAAAAATCAACAAATTTTATCAAAAAAGGGTTGAATTTACACCAAAAAAGATTACAAGCAATAAAAGCGTATAAAAGAGAATTATCAAAAGGTAGCATTTTTTGTAATAAAAATCGGCTTAAAAAATTATCACAAATTTTATACTCAATCAAATTGCAATTAGAACAACACGAAAATCACAAGTATAACCAAGATTGGCGAAAAGATTATTATGGTGCAAACGCGTAATTAGTATTCCATTTCATTATAAAGGTTGGTGTCGGTTGATAAAATGTATATTCCAAGATTAACTGTTGCTTTATCCGATGATAAATCATCTTATATAGGAATAGACAAAGCGGACTTGACTAAAAAATATTATTGCCCTTGTTGCGGTGGCGAGGTATTTCCGAAAGCATTAAACAGTACGGTTATAAAAATGCACTTTTGCCACCGAAATAAATCTTGTAATAATGAAGATATTAGACATTTTCTTGCAAAGTGGGATTTCGTAAACAAAAGGCGTATTGATGAATTAAACCTTTCTTATAATAAAGCTGAAATAGAAAAATCATTTCAAACTAAATACGGAAAATATACCCCAGATGTCACTTTATATTTGGAAGATGGCACACAAAAATTTCTTGAAATAAAAAACACTAATCCCAAAACATCAGATTATATTTTGAAATGGTGCGAATTAGGCTGTGATGTAATTGAATATGATATAAAAAATAATAGGTTTGCTTATTTATTTTTTAATAAAGAGTTCTGTCAAAAGTATAAAATAACTAAAGGCGAAAAGTGCCAAAAAGAATTGTTAGAATATGTAAGAGATAATAAACTAAACGAGCAACGATTCAAAAGATTATATAAATTTTGGTTAGCTTGTAGAAGTAAATCATCAAATAAAGAATTAAAGTCTTTAATGTATGAAATGGATATAGAGGATTCAATATGGTGTATTTGTCAGTTAAACAGAACAAATTGTTGCACGGAAGCCACAGAATATCTTAATACTTTAATTAAAGAAAGATTATGCAATCTTTATCAAAGGGATATATTATATTATATTAGATATGATTTAGATTTGTATCAAAATATAGTATATGATAACGAGGGACGGGATATTAGTTGCCACATATTTGAGGATAGGGAATCAACAGAATGGTTTTATAAAGAAATTGATGAAGTTAATATGAGAATGTATATATATTACTTATCTTGCCTTGATGCGTATGATTATTCTGATATATATATTGATTCAACAAAAATATATTTAAGAATTTTATTTGAATATCTTTTGATGTATAAAAACAATAAATCTATTGTTGATATAAATAATGATGATATACAGGATTTTGAAAAATTTTTAAATACATTAAATATATCTTCAAAGCAACATCGTTGTATTATTGGCAGCTTATACGGAATGATTCGTTGGATGAATTTATTAAAAGAAGATAGTTTGGATAGAATTAACACATTGTGCAAAGATTATCACGGAGCACGTATTGGAACGGATTATGATGAAGTTTATGAAGAAACGCTTAAAAAATATGTAAAAATGAGCAATAAATTATTCCCAATAAAGAGCAATATGTTAATTGGCTCACAAATTACTAAAAATGAATTAAATATTTGGATGAGCTCTGAACATTATATGTTAAAAGATTTGGGAAAAGAATTATCAATTAAGGCAATGGAAACAATAGAAAAAATAATATTTGGAAAAAATATTTATAAGATAACAATAATTGATGAATTAATATCATTAACAAATTTAGATGTTGCCAAGTGTATAAATTATTTTAAATCATTAAACAAACAAGATATAAAAGAATTATCTCGTTTTATAAATTGTATTAATACATTAAATTACGGTGATTATTATACAAAATTAGAAAATATATTCGGAGGATTTTATGAAAGCAAATTTGAAATCAAAAAAGGTAAAAATTGATTGGAAAGTTCAGGCATTTTGTGATGAAGAGGAACGCAATGAACCTGAATGTGTAATTGAATATCGTACACTTGGCTATGACAAATTCGGAAAAGGTGAAATAGTTGTTATAGGTAGGGTCAAGAACGCAGAAAAAATTACTGCACTAATTAACACGTTTGGCAGAATGTTAGCAGAAGGTGAAAATTTCGATTCTGAATACAATCACTGTATTGATGACAAAAATGGAAATACAGAGTTTAAATTTGGAGTTGTCTACGGCGACTATGGCGACGGCGATAAATGGATTCAACTTTTGCCGGATTTTGAGTGGGGAATTTTCAAAGATTGTGATAGTGATGATTCAGAAGAACAAATTGTTTATCTGAACAATCGCAAATATGCTCTCCTTGAAACTGAGAAAGGCAAAAAGGAACTTTGTCGTGTAGATAAACTTGTATGGAAATCTTTTGTTGATGATAAAGTAGATATTTTTGACGATTCTTGGGAACTTGGTTATAAAGATGGAGATTATAAAAATTGTGCTTTAGATAACCTTTATTTGTTAGAATCAAAAGAATAAATAAAACGGAAGTTTGATTGACTATGAAGATAACTAACTAATGCGGAAAGGTAGAGGATATGGAAACAGTTAATAACTCCGGCGAAAAAGCCAAATGGGTAAAATCAGAAATTCCGGGCGAAGAATATGTATGCTCTTTGTGCGGCGGTGCTTGCTGGTATTATGATGTAGAAAAGAGCGTTGCTCAAAGTAGATTTTGTCCGAATTGCGGCGCAAAAATGTCAAGGTCAGATGAGTTTGTTGATGTCGATGAACTCATTGATTTATGTGAGAATCCTTCTAATATCAAACTTTCTCTGAACAGAAAAGCACAAAAACAAATTGCAGAATGGCTGGGAGAATATAAGGTGTTACTAAATAGAAACACCGAAATGAAAGTTGCTTATATGACAAATGAACTTAACGATGGAATTTTGCGCGGGAAATGCCCGAAGTGCAGCACGGCGGTATCAAGCAGAGAAGATATTAATTTTTGCGGGACTTGCGGACAACGTTTGGGGTGGCGTATATGGTAGTTTGGAATAGTGCTAAAAATCCGCCGAAAACTGACTACGAAAAATTTCTTGTTTTGGTTAGAGCATATGGTGGCGAAGGTTTATATCATAAAATAGCTTACTATGCTCACGACTTGCATAAAGTTAATGACTATGATTTTTGCAGCAAAAACGGAAAGAGCGGTTGGTATGATTACAGTTCAGAATGGGGATATTATGAGATTGACGGTGTTGAGTTTTGGATGGAATTGCCCGAGCCGCCGAATCTGAAGGATGGAGAGATAAAATGATAAGTATTGAAAAATTTGTGATTAACGACCACGAGTTTTGCCTGACAAACAAAAAGTTTGTTACGCGCAAACTCAGTTACGATAGAGTTAATTACGACAACGGTTTGAGAGTGCCGGTCGAGAGATGGGATAGCAACTTGTATTTAGAGTTTGAGGATGAATTTGGAAACAATGTTTGCTATTTCAGTTTTGATAATTATGACCTTGAACTGTTGTGCGACAAAACATTCATTGATATTTTGTCGGAGATGACTACGAAATATGCCGACAAATTTACGGGTAGAGATACGCTGTTCGATGTAAGCAGAATCGAAGAAGATTTTGTTTTGGCAATTTATCCGAAACTTATGCAGAACAAGCGCGAGTACGAAACATTTGAGCGTTTCTACGACAGATTTTACGACGAGGATTACGACAAATATGAAAAAGACTCTGAGGAAGTTACGTTTAGCGTAAAGAGTTTCGAGCAATATGAAAATAATTGAGGTCGAAACATTAGAAGATATTATCTGCCCAAATTATTATGGCTGCGATGCTTATAAATGGTGCGTAGAAAACAATGAATTTCATATCGGTGCAAAATCCGGCGAACGTTTTTACATAAATTTTAGCAAAGAAACACGTTTGTCGGGAAAGCGCGAAACAAAGGGTTTTATGAAAATCTTAAAAGGCGAAAACTCTAAGTGGAGCAAAGATATGTTATTGTTTGATGCCATTGATAAATGCTTAGAATATAAACGTAGCAATGGAGTTCGGGCGGATATACGAAAATTAAGGTTAATAAGAGAATTATAGCAAAATAATTCTAAATAAGAAAAAAGTAAACCCTCTAAAATAGGGGGTTTGCGAACGAAAAATTGACGATAAAATAGAATTTTTATCGACATTCCGCGATTATAAAACCTCAATTATAGAGGAATTAAACTTCGCGGATTGCCAATATATCATTTATACGAAAAAAGAAAGGTTAGTAAAATAGAGGATTTATGACGGATAATAGCAATAAAAATTCTAATTCATCAGAAAACTTTACTGCCGACCATCTGAAATATCTCCAATCTATGCCGTTGAGCATAAAAATTGGGTTGACCAAAAACAGAATCCGAGAGTGGTTGAGAGAATATGATGCCTATGTATCATTTAGTGGCGGTAAAGATAGTACGGTTTTATTACATATAGTTCGGCAACTTTATTCAAATATTCCTGCGGTATTTATTGATACAGGACTTGAATATCCCGAGGTAAGAGAGTTTGCATTAAGCCAAGATAATGTTGTACGGCTCAGACCGGAAATGAATTTTCGCAAGGTTATTGAAACTTATGGTTATCCTTTGATTAGCAAAGAGGTTTCTCAAAAAATATGCACGGCGAGAAATAGTCCAAATAGCGTATGTGCCAAAAGATTTATCCCGAATAACGAACACGCTCAAAAATATGGGCGGCGATATTCAATGGAGAAATGGAATTGGCTCAAAGATAGCAACATCCCGATTAGTTCTAAATGTTGTGACATTATGAAAAAGAAACCCGCCAAAAAATATGAAAAGGAAACCGATAGAAAACCTATTGTTGCAACAATGACTTGTGAAAGCCAAAACAGAAAAACAGCTTGGTTGCGTAACGGTTGCAACTCTTTCGATAGCGTAAGACCAATATCTCAACCTATGAGTTTTTGGACGGAGCAAGATGTTCTTCAATATCTCAGAAATTACGATATTCCTTATGCTTCTGTTTATGGTGAAATAAAAGAAGATGAAAACGGCAAGTTATATACTACTGGCTGCGATAGAACGGGTTGCGTTTTCTGTGGATTTGGCTGTCACCTTGAAAAAGAGCCAAACAGATTTCAAAGACTCAAGCAAACGCATCCGCAACTTTGGGAGTATTGTATGAAAGATTGGGAAAATGGCGGGTTAGGAATGAAAAATGTTTTGGAATATATAAATGTAAAAACGGAGTAATTAAATGAAAACAGTTAGTTTTCAGTCATTTGTAGGCAGTCAATTTGGAATTTTTGTGCTTGCAATTATTATAATTATATGCGGTTTTATTTTATATACAACAAAACCAGATGGATTTGGTACAAATAGATTTTGCGGAAGTCTTGGTATTTTAAGTGGAATTATAACTTTATTTCTTGCAATCTTTTATCATTTTATTTTTTTATAGTGAAAGGAAATCACACAAAACAATGAAACTGAAAACGATTTTAGTTGATATGGACGACACCTTAACTTGGCTGTTGCCGGTTTGGGTCAAACACTTAAACCAAAAGCATAACCTCAACGTCGATTGGCGCGATATTAAAGAGTGGGATATGGCGTTAGCGTTTCCAACTCTTTCCCGTGAACAAATCTATGAACCTTTAGCCACAGAAGAAATATGGGACGAGGTAACTCCGCGCGAAGGAGCAGTCGAAGCCTTGACTTGGTTACACGAGTGCGGCTTATACGAAATCTTTATCTGCACTTCCACGGATTATCGCAATGTCAAACCAAAATACGAAAAGGTTATCCGCAAGTATTTTCCGTTTATCGACTGGAATCATTTCATTGTGATTTCCCGCAAGCAGATGGTGCAAGCCGATTTCATAATTGACGATGCACCACACAACTTGGTTAATGGTTGTCAAAAGCATAGAATTTTGATAACTATGCCGCACAATAAGGATTTTGACATAGAAGGAGCGGGAATTGAACGAGCCGATAATTGGAACGATGTTCGATTATTGGTTCATTACAATTTCATATTGGATAGTACAAATGGTAGTGGATATTTATAATACAGACAATCGTTATGATTTGATTGTCGCAGACCCGCCGTGGAAGCAAGCTCGTGGACAGGGTAAGAAAAAGGTTCGCCCAAATAGTAGTGGAGTTCCGCTCGATTATCCTGTCTGTTCTCTTGATGAAATCAAGGAGCATTTAAGACAAGCCACGTCACTTGCACGGGGGGAGAACTCAATTTTATTTTTGTGGACGATAGACAAGTATCTGTTTGAAGCGCAGCAGATAGCAGAAGAACTCGGATATAAGTTACACGCAAGAATGATTTGGAATAAAGTCACAGGTATTCCCGCAGCATTTACAGTGAGATACGGTCACGAATACTTACTCTATATGTACAAGGGCAAACTTACTCCTGTGGCTACCGAAGAAAGAGGAAAGATACATACTGTTTTTACCGAGAAAGTTCAACGTCACAGTCAAAAGCCGGAAGTTTCTTATGAAATTATAGACCGACTTTATCCAAACTTGAAGAAGTTGGAACTATATGCTCGTAGGGAGCGTGACGGTTACGATTCGTGGGGAAATGAGCTTTCCGTTTAATATAAATATCACAAAACATATTAAAAGGAGAATGAAGAATGATTTGTAAAAACTGTGATACCGAAATGGTGAGAGTATTTTCTTACGACACGCAGGGCGAGGGCAGTCAGATTTTGGAATGTCCGAACTGCGGGGCGCAAACAAAAGCAAGAGATATTACTTTCACCGAGGAAGGTAATGTTGTTCTCTCAACCAACAAGGAAGGAAAGCCTGTCCTTGCTTATCAGGTTGCTAATCCAGCCGATGAAAGAACCTACGGCAAGATTATCAAGATTAAGCAGGATAAGCCGAAGAACGACAAAAAGCCGTTCAAAAAGCCCGCGAATAAGGGCAACAAGAAGAACGGCAAGAAGCCTTTCAACAAGAAAAAGAGAAAGGAGAATAATACCGAATAATGTATTGTGCATACATAACAACAATTAAAGAATTGCGAAAACATAACAATGCCGACAGACTTCAATGCGCTACGATTTTTGGGAATAACGTAATCGTTGATTTGAGTTACAAAGAGGGTCAGCGTGTGGTTTATTTCCCTGTTGACGGTCAGCTCGGCGAGGAATTTGCGACCGAGAATAATCTTGTTAGGGTAAAAGATGAAAACGGCAACAATGTCGGTGGTTATCTTGACCCGAATAAGAGAAATATTACTGCACTGAAACTGCGCGGCGAACAATCTGACGGTCTTGTTCTCCCGATTGAGGTATTAAGCAAATATGCAGATATTGACAAACTTACTGACGGAGAGCAAATTGCCGTTCTCAATGGTTGTGAGATTTGCAGAAAGTATATTCCTCGCGCTAACCCAAGACAAAACAAGCAATATACTGGCGCAATCAAAACCCGCAAAAATCGTAAAGAGGAAAACGAAAAGATTACATATCCATTCTTTGTTCAACATATTGACACGGCACAGCTTGCGTATAATGAAAAGGCGTTTAAGCCGGGAGACATTTGTTATATCACCTTGAAAATGCACGGGACTTCCGCGCGGACTATGAACGCCATTGAGGTAACTACGAAAAAGAGAAATAAATTCTTGAAAAAGGTATTTAGACTCAAGGACAAAACTTCGCGCAAATACAAGATTGTCAGTGGTACTCGTAGGGTTACTTTGAAAAGCTATGATGGTGGATATTACGGCAATAATGCTTTTAGAGAAAAATATCATAATCTCTTTAAGGATAGATTACCAAAGGGCGTTGAGATATTCTATGAAATTGTCGGTTGGGTAAATGATACGTCTACGATTATGGGAAGATGTTCAAATAAACTCATTAAGGACAAAGAGTTCTCAAAGCAGTATGGAAGCGAAACAATCTTTTCTTATGGTTGTGAACAGGGCGAAAACGATTGCTACGTTTATCGTATGACTTTGACAAATGAGGATGGCTACACCGTGGAAATCCCGTGGGAGCAAGTTCAAATTGAGGCTGAAAAACTCGGCGTAAAATGTGTTCCTACTTTTGAGAGATTTATTTTCACAACTTGGGATGACCTTATGGCGAGAGTTGAGAAATACTATGATGGCGCAGACCCGATTGGTAAGAGTCATATCAGAGAGGGCGTTGTTGTAAGAATTGACAACAGACCATCGTTTACCGCTTACAAGCACAAGAATTGGAGTTTCAAAGTCCTTGAATCTATTATCAAAGATACTTCTGATGAACCAGATATGGAAGAAGCAGAGGAATTGATTATTGAAGAAATCGCAGAGAGTTGAGGTGAATAGAATGTCAGAATCAAATGTAACACCAACCGAAAATGAAGAAATCAAGCAAAAGCAACAGGCAGATTTTGAGAGCCGCGCGGAACAGATTATTCGCCCGCTTATGGAGAAACAAAGAGCGCAGGGTATTCGTATCGGTGTGCTTTCCGCGAGCAGGGTGGTTATGGGGTATCTCAATGACACCTCAAAGCCCTTGCTGAAACGCATTGAAGCCGTAAAGAAGTTTTGCGGAGTGGCAATGAAAGATGGAGATAAGTTTCTGAATCAAGGTATTAACGATACTCCTGCCGAATCTGAAATAAAGGTTGAAGAAAACCCCGAAACCGAGGTCGAGGAAAATGAATAAACCCTCATTTATTATGATGGTTGGCTTGCCGGGAAGTGGTAAAAGCACATATGCGAAAACGCTCACTCTTGATGGTAAGCCATACATCATTCATTCGTCCGACAAGTTAAGAGAAGAATTATATGGCGATGCTGCGATTCAGGGCGACAATAACAAACTGTTCGCTGAATTGCACAAGCGTATCAAAGAGGATTTGCGGCGCGGAGAAAACGTCGTATATGATGCCACGAACATCAAGAAGAAAAACAGAATCGCATTTCTTAGAGAACTTAAAGATATTCCTTGCCATAAAGATTGTATCGTTATGGCTACTGAGTATAAAGCCTGTGTGTACAACAACGAGCATAGGGAACGCAAAGTTCCGCCGGAAGTTATCAGAAGAATGTTCCTCAATTATCAGCCTCCGCACGAAAGCGAGGGATTCGGAGAGATTATTTATGTGTTTACATATCTAACTTCTGATAATAGGTTAGTTGAAAACCCGCCGAATGACGATTACACATTATCAAAATTCTTTAAGATTGCAAACGATTTTGACCAAGAAAACCATC